>ERZ889078.48-NODE-48-length-87212-cov-20.432530_pt1 | contig 87212 bp, 78 predicted proteins | sample MGYA00521266_ERZ889078 | MGnify/ENA primary metagenome ERZ889078 (study PRJEB32303, sample SAMEA104408618) | aquatic metagenome | biome: Brackish water; feature: Pelagic; material: water | place: Baltic Sea | collected 2014-06-16T06:34:00 | depth 76,534 m ... | reverse complement strand
AGCGCTAACATTTTTAACTTAGAAAGCTAAACCTCATGCAATTAAAAAAGGATTTTATCAATATTGCATGGATCTCGGCAGGATACATCTTAGCCGGCTTCTTTGTCACTCAATTGGTCGTTCCGCTGCAAAATGAACTTTTGCCGAATATAACAGGTTTCGCAGCACTCATTTACCCAATTCACGGGATCAGGGTCATTGTAGCTTGGATGTTTGGCTGGCGGTCGGTCCCATATTTACTAATTGCTAATACTGTAATGGTGGCATTTTATCACTACGTTTCCCCAGATAGCCCAGCAATGGACGCTTCACCTGAAAGAATTATGTCTTGGATGCTCACGTCAGTGGTGGCGGTTACGGCCATTGATTTATTCAAAGCGAGCGGCATGAAGATAGGTACAGGTATTGCCGAAATAAATGCAGACACTTGGAAGCAACTACTTTTTGTTGGCTTTATAAGTTCGGTGTTGAACTCTGTCGGACAATCGTTGATTTTCTCAGGTCAAATTATGCCTGATGAAGGGCGAAACGTGATGATTGGTTTCTTGGTAGGCGATACTTCAGGTACGTTATTGTGTTTTTTAAGCCTTTTGTTTTTATTCCGTGGGTATCGCTGGTTAACGCTTAAAGTGTGAGCAAGCACAACCACGATCATTTAAATCATCACATAACGATAAATTAATATGATCAAATTTTTTTTTAAATTAAATTGACTTGACTAACTATCTTAATTAATATCGTTCCTACACCTTGAAAAAAAAAATCTGCCAAACTAGGAGCAATTAATTGTCAGAACTTTCAAATGCAGCCATGCTACGTCAAGTACTAATTAAAATGGAGACGAGCCTCGGCTTAAAAGATTTGTCCCCTTCAGAGCGTGATGTTTATTACGCCGCCGTAACACTTTCAGAAAACTCTGGTAAGGTGATTAAGAGTGAAGACATTCGCACACACGAAAGTCTGTCGCACATGCCGCTCCCAACATTTTATCGCTCTTTGAGTGAGCTCGTTAAGAAAAGCTACTTGTGCCACCCCGAGGGCACAAAACGAGGTCTATTCTCAATCGCCTGATAAAGGCTTGAGCAATATCCTTTGTATCAAGTTTGGCACATGAATGCTTAACTCTTTTTGACCGGCTTATCTTTAGGAGATGGAGCCGGTCAAAAATTATTATAGCTGGCCTACATAAAAATAGTTCCCAAAAGCTAGGTTTGAGCCCCAAAAATGAATTGGCGGCTCTACAAAATGTCCAATCTTCAAATAGTATCTCTTGGCTTTTGGACATTTTAGGGGGCGGCTGCAGGCGGACCTTAAGCTGGAGCCTAAGTATTCAAATTTTTCTAATTTAAAAAATGAAAAATTCTTAGGGTGCCATCAGACAACATAAACCCTTTATTGTTTGTCGTATGATTGCCGAAGGCCATTGAAAGATCATCTGGGGTAGAGCCGCAAAAGTATTTTAAGGATGCCATGCTATAGTTCAGCAGGTGTGTCTCAATGTGGTTAACAAGATATGACCCACCCAGCGCTGGCAGAGCATACATATAAGTACGGGGTGGGCCCCTGTGGCCCATGCGGGGGTGGCGAATAGATTTTTTGTGAACCCCAAAGATTGTATTATGGAAGTTTGTCGGGCCTTTGGTCGTAATCTGCAAAAGGTACGGCATCTCGGTTACACTCGTTGTCACACATTCCGTACACAATATGCTAAATTGGGGTAAAACCGTGTGGTTGACACGCAGAATATCCTGATGATACTTGCGCAAGGAAACTAAATAAGTACTTGAAGAATAATGCGAATGGCGGCTTAGGTTCAGGTCCGTGTGCCGCAAGGCGTGGAGGTTCGATTCCTCTTCTGGGAACCATCTCTTTCGCGCCAATTCGAAGGAGCAATAAATGGCAATCACCCTATATCAAAATGATTTACCAAACGCGATTGATTTGGGGGCGGTAGTGGCCATTGATTGTGAAACGATGGGCCTAAATCCCAAGCGGGATCGGCTTTGTTTGGTTCAGCTTTCCTCGGGTGACGGTGATGCCCATTTGGTGCAAATCGCCCCTGGTCAAACTCATGCGCCGAACCTCGAACGCCTTTTGGCTGACCCTAAGGTGGTTAAAGTTTTTCACTATGGCCGCTTTGATATTGCCGCACTAAAACAGACCTTTGGGGTGCGGTCGGCGCCGGTTTATTGTACCAAAATTGCTGCAAAACTGATCAGAACCTTTACCGACCGCCACGGATTAAAAGTTCTTCTGTCTGAATTACTTGGCGTTGATATTTCTAAACAACAGCAAAACTCAGATTGGGGCGCGGCCGAGTTGACGCAGGCTCAAAAAGAATATGCGGCACTGGATGTGCTTCATTTGCACGCTTTGAAAGATGTGTTAAATAAGCTTTTAGTGCGCGAAGACCGCATGGATTTAGCTCAAAACTGCTTTGATTTCCTGCCAGCGCGTGCTGAATTAGACCTCTTGGGATGGGAAGAACCACATGACATCTTCAGCCATTAATCCCAATGATATTTTATCCATTGGCAAGCGCGTAGTTGCCCGCGAAGCCCAAGCGCTTTCGGCGTTGCATTTAGCCTTGGGGGCGGAGTTCACCCAAACGGTGCAAACTATCTTGGCTTCAAAGGGCCGTGTGATAGTGTCTGGCATGGGGAAATCAGGCCATATTGCTCGCAAAATTGCAGCAACGTTTGCCAGCACTGGCACTTTGGCCCACTATGTCCACCCGGCAGAGGCCAGCCACGGTGATTTGGGCATGATCGGGTCGGATGATGTTGTGATGGTCTTGTCAAACTCGGGCGAAACAGCCGAGCTTTCAGACCTACTTGCCCATGTCGCGCGATTTTCTATTCCGATGATTGGCATTGCGTCGCGTGCCGGTTCAACCCTACTGGAGCGCGCCGACGTCGCCTTTTTGATGCCACAAATACCAGAGGCCTGCGACCTAGGCCTAGTTCCCACAACGTCAACCACCATGATGTTGGCCTTGGGCGATGCAATAGCCATTGCTTTGATGGAAAACCGCCACTTTACACCCGAAAATTTTGGCATTTTTCATCCGGGCGGCAAGCTAGGGGCCAAATTGATCAAGGTCAAAGCTTTGATGCATTCAGACCTGCCCTTGGTCGGCCCAACCACCCCAATGTCCCAAGCCTTGCTTGATATGACCCGTTTTGGCTTTGGGGTTTTGGGCGTGCAAGAGCCAGGCGGACCACTACTAGGTGTGATTACAGACGGCGATTTACGCCGCCATATGCAGAGGCTTTTATCTTTGACCGCCCAAGAGGTCATGACCAAAAACCCTGCCACGATTTCGCCCAACGATTTGGCGGCCAAGGCCTTATGCCTTATGCAGGCGAAAAAAATCACTGCACTTTTCGTGCGTACAGTCGATCATGAAGAAGTCATCGGGCTTTTGCATATTCACGATTGTTTGCGTGCAGGCGTGGCATAGGACGGTTCACCCAATGCGGATAAAGATTATTAATGGTTTGAAGATCTTCTTGCCACTTTTGGGCCTAGGCGTTTTGGCCACCCTTTTCATGAACCCGAGCCCAATCAATACCGATAACGCTATTCCTTTGGCGCAGGTTGATGTGGTTGATTTAGTCGCAAAACCGCGCATGATAATCATGAATTACAATTCCGTCACGGCCAACGGCTCATTAATCAATATCTTGGCTGAAGAGTTAGAGCAAAAGGCCGACGCCTCGGGCGATGCGATAGCGCAGGTGGTGAGGGGCACGGTCGTCACGCCAGCAGGGCTGACGCTGAAATTCAAAAGTGATACTTCGGACCTTAATCAAGCCGAGAGCATTCTAACCCTAACAGGCAACGCGCATATCGACACTTCGACGCAGTATCACCTGACCTCTGACCAATTTATCAGCTATTTCAAGGAATCGTTCCTGATTTCGCAAACGCCGGTGGTGGCTTGGGGGCCTTTGGGGCGCGTCACAGGCGATATAATGGAGCTAAGGCAGGAACCCGCCAATGACGAAAATCGCCCACAAGACTATATCCTTAAATTCAAGAATAATGTTAAGGTATTATACACGCCCGATGGGCTGGCAGAAAGCGGCGCTCTTGAAGGTGCCGCCCAATTAAGGAACGCCGAGGATTTAGATGAGCGATAGTTTTGGATTGCGATATTTCGCGCTGGTCGCCGCCCTGTATTTGGCGCATATCCTCTCGCCATTTGCAGCCCAGGCGCAAACGGGCATCAGCTTTGGCGGGGCGAAACAAGACAGAAAGCAGCCTGTAACCATCGACGCTGACCAATTAGATGTTGAACAGTCCAGCAATAAGGCTGTTTTTACAGGTAATGTCATCGCAATTCAGGGCGTCTTACGATTAGAAGCCCCGTTTTTGCAAGTCGACTATGACGAAACCAGTAAAGCAATCGCCCTGATCACGGCTACGGGCGGGGTTAAGCTGGAAAATGGCGTTGAAACCGCAACGAGCGATCACGCCGTTTATGACCTCAAAACAGGTCTGATTGAAATGACGGGCGACGTGCTTTTAAATCAAGACACAACAACCATCGCGGGCCCAATGTTGATTATAGATGTCGAAAAAGGCACCGGCCTGATGCAAGGTCGGGTGAAATCTGTTTTTTCAACGGTCACAAAATGAGCAAAAGCAAACCTGCTCTTAGCGTGACCGCTGGCTCAGCGGGCCTTCAAGTCAGAAACTTGCGCATCAGCTATAAAGGCCGCCCGGTTATTCGGGATTTCTCACTGGATCTGCACCACGGCGAGGTTGTGGGCCTGCTTGGTCCAAATGGCTCAGGAAAGACCACTTGTTTTTACTCCATCGCGGGGCTGGTCATAGCCCAATCAGGTCAGGTCTTCATTGACGGCACCGATATAATGGGCCTTCCAATGTATCTCCGGGCGCGCATGGGCATTGGCTATTTACCACAAGAAGTTTCAATTTTTCGCGGCCTATCGGTAGAAGACAATATATTAACGGTTTTAGAAGTGGCCCAACCTGACCGCCATAAAAGATACGAACGCTTAGATGAATTGCTAACTGAATTTTCGATCAACCATTTGCGCAAAGCCCCTTCCATCGCACTTTCAGGCGGTGAGCGGCGGCGCGTTGAGATTGCGCGTTGTTTGGCGGCCAATCCTAAATTTCTATTGCTAGACGAACCCTTTGCAGGGATTGACCCAATTGCAGTTGGCGAAATTCGCCACTTGGTTGCTGATCTAAAGAGTCGCGGGATCGGTGTTTTAATCACCGATCACAATGTGCACGAAACCTTAAAGATCGTAGATCGCGCTTATATTTTGCATGACGGCGTTGTACTTAAAAATGGCACCGCGCAAGAGGTGATTGGCGATGAAACCGTGCGGCGGGTTTATCTTGGACAAAACTTTAAGACTTTGTAATCTCCTAATCCAAATTTAAGAGCCTGTTGACACGGCCCCTTAAGATTGCGACGGTGAGATATGATAGAATGGCACATCGTTCAAAAACCACATAGCGCTTGCAAGCTTTGCACCGATTTTAAGGTCTTGGTTTCAAAATATTTTTCAAAAACCTATTTTTTATGAAACCTTAAGGTACTTAAGGTTTCGGAAAGCTATGGGCATAAAGGAGGTTACATGCGTTATCAAATCAGCGGAAGACAGATCGACATTGGCGACGCCCTACAAACACACGTTCAGTCCGAAATTAGTGAACTAGTTGAAAAATACGCTCAGCGCCCAACCGAAGCACTGATTATATTTTCGAAAGTTGCGCATGAATTTGTGTGTGAAACCGTCATTCACCTTTCTACGGGCTTAACCACCCAAGCACGTGGCCATTCAACTGAAATTTATTCAGCCTTTGAGGCCTGTCGCGAAAAAATTGATAAACAAATGCGCCGCTATAAACGCCGCTTACGCGATCATAACCGCGCTCGCGTTCAGCCGGTTGAGTTTGGTGGGGGTTCGTCGTATATCCTAGCCTCAAATGAAGAAATATCACAAATCGAACCCGACACGTTGCAACCGATGATCATCGCGGAAATGGAGACTAAGGTCCCCAATGTCACGGTGGGCGAGGCGGTCATGCAGCTGGAATTAAGCGGCGATAAGATTTTGGTGTTTCGGAACGAAGGTCATGGGGGAGTGAATGTTGTTTATCGTCGTGATGACGGTAATATAGGCTGGATCGACCCACGAAACACAAATTAAGCCCCAAAAGGCTAGGGATTATATAGATGGAGCTTTCTCAGCTTTTAAAGCCTGAAGCAGTTAAGCTGATTGGAAATGCCACCAGCAAGAAACGTTTGTTCCAAGAATTGGGCGAATGTGCTGGTTCGACTTATGGGTTCAGCCCCGCTTTGGCCGTTGACGCGCTGCAAGAGCGCGAAAGCCTTGGACATACAGGTGTCGGCCATGGCGTTGCCCTGCCCCATGCAAGGCTGCATGGGATTGACAAGATCATTGGCGTATTCTTTCGGCTCGAAAAGCCGCTTAATTACGATAGCGTTGATCGCCAACCCGTTGATCTGGTCTTTGCCCTGTTTGCTCCCAAAAGTTCCGGGGTTGACCATCTTAAAGCTTTGGCCTTGGTATCGCGCTCGATGCGTGATGATACTTTACTGATTAAATTGCGCGCCAACAATGATCCGGCCAAAATTTTTACGATCTTGACCGAAACGACCAACGCTCATGCTGGCTAACTAATAATCTATTACTCGGTAACTTTGGCCGTCTGAAAAACCAAGCCCAATTTGGTTTTCTAATAGGCCGTGAGTACTGCTACTGATATTTTGGGCTATAGGCCGCATCGAAGTGTGGCATACTCGTGCTGTTTTGAGAAAAACCCACAAATGGGGCATGCCAGCAAGACCTTTCATAAAGGCCAAACTTTTTGCCTGCTCATATTAACAAATGATCCGAGAGAAAGTGAGTGGCCCCGCTATATAGACCAAAAGCTCCACTTGGGTCGCTAAGATGTGCCGCATATGAAATCCCGCTTGCCTTGCTAATAGTGCGTTGGTGAATTGCAAAAAGTCCAAAACTCCAGATCTGCACGCGATCAATGTCACAGGCCGAGAAAGGAAAATGCTCAAACGGCGTAAAATCCGGGAAACGCTTGCGCCAAAAACTGCGAGCGATTTGGGCTGACAATGACCACCAATACCACAATAGGGCTTTAGGTCAATTCACCTCCATTTTTGCCATCATCGCCTCGATGATATGCACATCGTGGGGGTTATTTAACTCCCAAAACAGGCGGCCCTTAGCATCAACCTCGACGCATATAAGATCAAGGTTATTTTCTAAAAATCGTAACTGCTCAAGCCCCTCAAGGGCCTCAAGCTGACCTAGAGGCCAATTGACATAAGCCTGCAAGGCTGCGGTTCGATAAGCATAGACCCCAACATGGTGAAAAACAGGCGTAGGCTCTTGATCGTCATAGATTTTGGTGGTGAAAGGAATAACTTCCTTTGAAAAATACAGCCCCTTCCCCGTCGGTCCAAAGACGGCTGTTGTGCCACCTACGCGCCCCTCTTTGCGGTCTTGCAAGAGGGCGTTTAGCATGCGCCCATCACAGCGCAAAACAGGTGTTGCAATATCAACCTTGGGGTTGGCCTGGAGGCTTGCGATCAGATCCTCAACAAACCAAGCGGGTGTCAGTGGCGCATCGCCTTGCAAATTCACCACTATATCATAATATGGTAAAAGTTTAGCCACCTCGGCGCACCGCTCGGTGCCGTTTTGACAGCTGGTCGGAGTCATGATCACCTCAGCACCAAGGCCCGCCACATGATCGGCGATGCGTGCGTCATCCGTAGCCACAACAACACGATCAACGCCTTTGACATCCATTGCCGCGCGCCAGCTGCGCTGGATGAGGCTTTGCGCCAGCCCGCCTGCGCCGCACAACGTGACCAAAGGCTTGCCAGGATATCGGGTCGAGGCAAAACGCGCAGGAATTGCGATCAGAACGCTCATTTTACACCTTCAGATCAACAGTTGGTGAAAGCGCAATGAAGAAAGGGTTTCTCCAAGCAGGCTTGCCATAGGCAAGGTCTTGGTGGCTATCGAAATCAACCACGCGCCCCCCTGCGCCACGCAAAATAGCATCGCCTGCGGCTGTGTCCCATTCCATCGTGCGACCCAAGCGGGGGTAAAGGTCAACCTCACCCGTCGCGACTAAGCAAAATTTTAAACTTGAGCCCGCCGATTTCATATTGGCCACCTTGTATTTTTCAATATAAGTATCAGTGGCAACATCACGGTGGGACTTTGACGCCGTGATGCGTAGGGCCCCATTGTCGGCAACAGCTACCTTTAATACCCGTTTCACCCCTGTACAGTTTTTGTCAAACGGCCCAATTTCTTCAACCGAAGTTCCATCAGCCAAAGTGTAAAACAACCTATCCTTTGCAGGCGCGTAGACCACACCGCGGACAGGAACGCCATGTTCCACATAGGCTATATTGACCGTAAAATCGCCGCGTCTCTGCACGAATTCTTTGGTGCCATCTAAGGGATCAACTATTAAAAAGGTACTGGCGCTTAAGCCGTGGCTGTCCAGTTGCTCTTCAGTGATTAATGGCACTGACCCGAAATTGGCACGCAAGCCTGCGCAAATAACGGCATCTGCCGCCTCGTCGGCAAAAGTAACGGGGCTTTGATCAGCCTTTGCGCGCGAGCCCAGATTCTCAAGGGCGTAAACTTGCATAATAGCATCGCCCGCCTCTAACGCTAAACTACGCATCACGGTTGTTAGGATGTTAAAGTCCATTAGATCCCTTTATCGAAATTTACCCAGACACTCTTTGCGCCTTTATTCCCGTTAATTAATGAATGAGCAAGGAAGGTGAGATAAATCCCGCTAAAAAAGCGCCCGGCTTTATGTTTAAAATTACGCGCCGCCCAATTCAAGCCAATACTATGCAATCTTGGGTGGCCCCTACGTGTACATATTAGGGGCTGATGGGGAAGTTTTTCATCCAGAAATAAGCTTCAATGGGCTGGAACGGCGGCGAGTAAGCCCTGGTTTGCTGACTCTGCGTGATTTTCCACATCATTTTCGTGATTTTTGGCTATTTCATGCTAACTTCTTGCACTTACGGTGCTTGCAGCGGCCCACCCCTCAACCTATATAACCCTCAATACCACGACAGACAGTTGTGGAAAGTGAGATCAGGGAAAGAAGCCTTTAGAGGATCTGCCCCTATAACGTTGCCAAGAAGAGGTATTATCATGGCCAAAGTCATCGGGATCGACCTCGGGACCACGAACTCTTGCGTTGCCATTATGGACGGTTCGCAACCCCGGGTACTCGAAAATGCAGAAGGTGCACGCACAACACCTTCAATCGTTGGGTTTACAGACAATGAACGGCTAGTTGGCCAAGCCGCCAAACGCCAAGCGGTCACAAACCCAACCAACACCGTTTTTGCCGTCAAACGCCTTATCGGCCGCCGGATTGATGATGCACATGTTGCAAAAGACAAAAAGAATTTGCCATATACGCTGGTAAACGGCGGCAATGGCGACGCTTGGGTAGAAGCCCGCGGAGAAAAATATTCGCCCAGCCAAATTTCTGCCTTTATCCTGCAAAAAATGAAAGAAACCGCTGAAAGCTATTTGGGCGAAGAGGTTACGCAAGCCGTAATCACCGTGCCTGCATATTTCAACGATGCACAGCGCCAAGCCACCAAAGACGCAGGTCGCATTGCAGGCCTTGAAGTGTTGCGCATCATCAACGAGCCCACGGCCGCGGCTTTGGCTTACGGATTAGATAAAAAAGAAGCGCGCACCATCGCGGTTTATGACCTCGGCGGCGGTACCTTTGATATCACAATTCTTGAAATTGACGATGGCTTGTTTGAAGTTAAGTCAACTAACGGCGACACCTTCTTGGGCGGCGAAGATTTCGATATGCGTATCGTCAACTATTTGGCCGACGAATTCAAAAAAGAGCATGGCGTTGACCTAACCCTCGATAAAATGGCCCTGCAACGACTGAAAGAAGCCGCTGAAAAAGCCAAAATCGAACTTTCTTCGAGCCAGCAAACCGAAATAAACCAACCTTTCATCAGCATGGACAAGAATTCTGGTACGCCCCTGCACATGGTGATGAAACTAACACGTGCAAAGCTAGAAAGCTTAGTCTCTGACTTGATCAAAAACTCGATCAAACCTTGCCAAGCGGCGCTCAAAGATGCGGGCTTAACCATGAGTGACATCGACGAAGTGGTGCTTGTTGGCGGCATGACACGTATGCCCCGCGTTGTTGAAGAAGTGACGAAATTTTTTGGAAAAGAACCACACAAAGGCGTAAACCCAGATGAAGTCGTGGCTTTGGGCGCAGCTATTCAAGCGGGCGTTTTGCAAGGTGACGTAAAAGACGTTGTCTTGCTAGATGTGACACCTTTATCCTTGGGCATCGAAACTTTGGGCGGAGTGTTTACCCGCTTAATTGACCGTAACACCACCATTCCAACCAAGAAATCACAAGTTTTCTCGACTGCTGAAGATAACCAAAACGCGGTCACCATCCGTGTCTTTCAGGGCGAACGGGAAATGGCGACCGACAATAAAATTTTGGGTCAGTTTAATCTGGACGATATTCCACCCTCACCCCGCGGCATGCCACAAATCGAGGTGACCTTTGATATCGACGCCAACGGTATCGTGTCAGTTGGGGCCAAAGACAAAGGCACGGGGCGAGCGCAAAACATCACCATCCAAGCCTCTGGCGGCCTGTCTGATGACGATATCGAAAAAATGGTGCGCGACGCCGAAGCCAATGCCGACTCGGACAAAGAACGCCGTGAACTGGTTGAAGCGCGCAATCAAGCGGAAAGCCTGATCCACTCCACGAAGAAATCTATCGCCGAACATGGTGACAAGGTTGACCCGTCAACCGTTGAAGCTATTGAGCTTGCGATGGGGGCGTTGGAAGAAACTTTGGAAAAAGATAATGCCGACAAAATCAAAAGCGGTGTTCAAAATCTGACTGAAGCTGCGATGCGTTTGGGTGAAGCTATATATAAAGCTAGCCAATCCGAAGCTGGTGGTGATGACGAAGGACCGCGCAGCGTCGATGATGATATCATTGATGCTGATTTCGAAGACTTGGACAACGACAAGCGCAAGTAAAGTCGCAAAACAGATGTGTAGCCCAGCTTTAGGCAGCACATCTGTTTTGAAAAGGGGTTTTCATGGCAAAACGCGATTTCTACGAAGTGTTAGGCTCGCAACGCGGGGCCTCGGCGGATGAGCTTAAAAAAGCCTACCGCACCAAAGCAAAAGAGCTACACCCTGATCGCAACTCTGGCAATCCCAATGCCGAAGCGCAATTCAAAGAAGTGAATGAGGCCTATGAGGTCTTGAAAGACGCTGATAAAAAGGCTGCTTATGACCGCTATGGTCATGCCGCATTCGAAGGCGGCATGGGCAGTGGGCGGGGCGGCCAAGGGGGTCAGGGAGACTTCTCTTCCTCCTTTTCTGATGTTTTTGAAGATTTATTTGGTGACTTTATGGGCGGTGGGGCGCGCTCGGGCGGGCGTGCACGTGCGCAGCGCGGCTCGGATTTGCGCTATAATCTGCGAGTAACGCTTGAAGAAGCCTTTAAAGGCGTGCAGAAAACCATCAATGTGCCGACCTCGGTTGCTTGCGAGGGATGTAAGGGAACGGGGGCAGAAGGCGGTGCTGAACCTGTAACATGCCCTACCTGTGCAGGCATGGGAAAAGTACGCGCTCAACAAGGCTTCTTTACCGTTGAACGCGCCTGCCCAACCTGTTCGGGCATGGGGCAAATCAATAAAAATCCTTGTCGGCAATGTAGCGGAGCGGGGCGCTCGGAAAAAGAGCGTTCACTTTCGGTGAATATTCCCTCAGGTGTTGAAACAGGCACGCGCATTCGTCTAACCGGCGAAGGCGAAGCAGGCATGCGCGGTGGGCCCACGGGCGATCTTTACATATTTATTGAGCTGCGGGAACATTCTATTTTTCAGCGTGACGGCACCTCATTATTTTGTCGCATACCAGTGACCATGAGCACTGCCGCCCTAGGGGGAGAGGTTGAAGTTCCGACCATTGATGGTGGATCGAGCCGCGTCAAGGTGCCTGTAGGGGCGCAAACGGGCAAACAGCTGCGGTTGCGCTCAAAGGGTATGCCTGCACTGCGCGGTGGTGGCCTTGGCGATATGTTGATAGAATTGGCCATTGAAACGCCGGTCAATTTGACTTCGAGGCAAAAAGAGCTGCTGCGCGAATTCGAGAAACTGTCTGAAGATAATAACCCTGAAGGCCATAGTTTCTTCGCGAAAGTACGCAATTTTTGGGACGCTAAGGCCAAGTAATGGCCTTAGCTGACCAGTTAATTGGGGTTTTAAGTGTTTTTACCGATTTAAAAAATCGTGATACATATCGTATACTCAGTTCGTAAAGATTTTGTATATGGATTGACTTACACCTCAGTACAAACGCTCTTGCAAAATAGTCCTGCGTGAGAATAACGACACCTTTAAATTCAGCAGTTTCTCTTCAACCTCGCCGTCAGTTTTTTAAACACCCTATGCAAAAACCAGTTTTGCATAACAGTTTTTATTAAACGATATAAATATAAATTATTGAAAAATAACGCTTTTAAAACTTACCGTGGCAGTATTTAAATTTACTGCCGCTGCCACACGGGCAAAGTTCATTGCGCGCCGTTTTAGCCCACTCGGGCCGCATGTCAGATTGGGCACCCTCTGCGCTTGATGGCGGTAAAGCGCCCAGAGCGGATTGTCCCGCTCGTTGCTTTGACAAATAGTCCGCTTCGAGCTTGGCTTGCTCTTCTTTGGACATAGGCCTAATTTGCGAGATTTTCTGAGTCACTTCCGCGCGCAACGTATCCAGCATAATTTCAAACAAGGTAAATCCCTCATTTTTAAATTCAGAAAGTGGATCACGTTGCGCATATGCACGAAAACCCACTACCGAGCGCAGATGCTCGAGTTGCAGCAAATGTTCCCGCCATTTCGCATCAATCGCTTGTAACAAAATTTGCTTTTCGATGTTGCGCATGGTTTCAATACCGAAAGCTTGTTCTTTTTGGCTAAATTGCGCATCAGTTGCATTGGTCAGCCGCTCGCGAAGCACTTCTTGATCCACACCCTCTTCGGTTGCCCAATCTTGCAAAGGCACATTCATATGTAGCTTTTCGCGTACCGCTGCCTCAAGGCCAGGAATGTCCCATTGATCAGCGTATTTTTTCGGTGGTACATACTCATCAAGTAAATCATCAATCACCTGCAACCGCATATCCGACACAATATCCGAGACATTGTCGGACTGCATCACGTCTCGCCTTTGGCTGAAGATGACTTTGCGCTGTTCATTCATCACATCGTCGAATTTCAACAGCTGCTTGCGCTGATCAAAATTGCGGCCTTCGACTTTTGCTTGTGCTTTTTCAAGCGATTTATTGACCCAAGGGTGAATGATCGCCTCACCCTCTTTCATACCTAGGCTAGAAAGCACCTTATCAAGTCGCTCTGACCCAAAGATCCGCATTAAGTCATCTTCTAAACTTAAGAAAAAGCTTGAGCAGCCGGGGTCCCCCTGACGCCCAGAGCGCCCGCGCAGCTGATTATCAATGCGGCGGCTTTCATGGCGCTCGGTCGCCAAAACATAAAGCCCACCTGCGGCCAAAACAGAGTTTTTTTCATTTTGATGTTCAGCTTCAATTTGGGCGCGCAACTGGTCGGGAAGGGCTTTGGGATCAAGAGCAAGAGCCTCCAGCACTTTAAGTTCAACATTGCCACCCAACTGAATATCGGTGCCGCGCCCTGCCATATTGGTGGCGATGGTCACGGCATTTAATTTTCCTGCATCAGCAACAATTTGGGCCTCTTGCTCATGCTGACGAGCATTGAGCACATTATGCACAATACCTTCAACCTTAAGCATTTCCGAGATTTTCTCTGACTTTTCGATACTTGTGGTGCCAACCAAAATAGGTTGCCCGCGCTCATGTGCCGCTTTGATCACATCCAAAACGCCAATATATTTTTCGCTTGCAGTACGGTAAACTTGGTCATGGTTATCAATGCGCTGCACCGGGCGATTTGTGGGAACTTCAACAACGCCAAGCCCGTAAATTTCCATAAATTCTTGGGCCTCGGTGGTGGCCGTGCCTGTCATGCCCCCCATTTTTTCGTAAAGGCGGAAATAGTTTTGGAAAGTCACACTGGCTAAAGTGCTGTTTTCAGCACCAATAGTCACACTTTCTTTAGCTTCAATCGCCTGGTGCAGACCATCAGACAGGCGCCGTCCGCGCATCATGCGACCTGTGAATTCGTCAATTAACAAGATCTCACCATCGCGTACAATATAATGTTGGTCTTTCAGGAAAAGTTTATGCGCCTGCAGCGCTTGGGTAACGTGATGCACCAATGAGGTGCTTTCAGGATCATAAAGCGTTTGCGTCGGCTTCAAAAGACCTGAGGTGCGCAGCTCTTGCTCGACAAAGTCAATACCTTCGTCAGTCAGCGTAGTGTTGCGGTCTTTTTCATTCAGTTTGAAATGTTCGGGCAACAGTTTAGGAATAACGATGTTGATGGTTTGGTAAAGCTCACTGCGGTCCTCGGCGGGGCCTGAAATGATCAAGGGCGTGCGGGCTTCGTCGATTAAAATACTATCGACCTCATCCACAATCGCGTAAAAATGGTCGCGCTGGAACATTTGTTCGACACTGACCGCCATATTATCACGCAGATAGTCAAAGCCCAATTCATTATTCGTCGCATAGGTAATATCAGCGCGGTAAGCTTGGTGCTTTTCCTCTTTGGGTTGGTACGGGTAGACAACGCCCGTGGTCATGCCAACGGCGCTATAAACCTTGCTCATCCAAGCTGAGTCGCGCTTGGCCAGATAGTCATTCACCGTCACAACATGAACGCCTTTGCCCGCCAAAGCGTTCAAATAAGCAGGAAAAGTGGCCACAAGAGTTTTACCCTCGCCCGTTTTCATCTCGGAAATATTGCCCTGATGCAAAAAGATGCCGCCCATAAGTTGTACGTCAAACGCGCGTAAACCCAAAACCCGCCGCGCAGCTTCGCGGCAATTGGCAAAGGCTTCAGGTAAAAGCTGGTCTAAGGTTTCACCTGCGGCAAAACGATCCTTAAAATTTTGGGTTTTCTCGATTATTTCGGCATCTGACAGGGACGTAAACTGCGGCTCAAGCGCATTGATCTTGTTAACCATAGGTTGCGTCACCTTAATCAACCTATCATTCGGCGTACCAAATATCTTACGAACTAAATTTCCAAGACCAAGCATATTCTCTCCACCGAAGGCGCTAAATCCGCCAAGATATCCCTGACGCGATCGTGTAATCCTATGGCCTTGCCCTAAGGATGTTGCTTAACTAAAAGCGCTCTTGGGTTGGCCCTTGTTCATACTCGACCCATGGGATGTAAGGGGCCTAAGCCAGCAAGTCAACGCCGCGAAAGGCCGTGGCCCGATCAGAGGAATACTTATGGCTTATTTAATTCGTTTTATGGCAGTTTTTAGCCTATCCGTTATGTCCATCACCGCTATACCCGATGGGGCCCGTGCTCAAGGAACTGGGCAAACAGCTGGGACCGATCGTGTCGTTGCCCGCGTTGACGGCACCGAGATCACGCTCGGCCATATGATGGTGCTGCGTGAAAACCTGCCTGCACAATATCAATCCTTGCCGATGGATGTGCTATTCAATGGACTGCTAGAGCAGCTGATCCAGCAAACCGCTCTTGAAAAAACCATGCAGGGTAAGCTAAGTAAGTTGGACATACTGTCCCTGGAAAACTTTAGCCGCAGCTATGTGGCCAATTCAGCCTTGCAAGGCGTAGTCGCTAATGTGACAACCCCTCAAGCCTTGCAATTAGCTTATGACACCCGCGTTGCGTCAATGGCCAAGAAAACAGAATATCGCGCCGCCCATATTTTGGCGGCCAGTATAGATGAGGCCGAAGCCTTAAAAGCCGAACTTGACGCAGGCGCAGATTTTGCAGAATTGGCTAGCAGAAGCTCGACCGATACAGGCTCTGGGACTGAGGGAGGCGAATTGGGTTGGTTTGGCATTGGCACAATGGTTGCCCCATTTGAAGCGGCCGTGATCTCTATGAATGTCGGCGCTGTTTCTGGCCCTGTGCAAACTGATTTCGGTTGGCACCTGATCAAATTACAAGAAACCCGCATTCAAACTGCCCCAAGCCTTGAAGAGATGACCCCAGAATTGACGGCCGAGCTGGAACAAAAGGCGGTCGATGCATATTTGCTTACGCTTTTAAACGGGGTAATCGTAGAGAAAGACGTGGAGGGTTTGGATCCCAACTTATTGAACGACACAACCCTTTTGCAAAATTAACTCAAAGGTAAAATCATGGTAAAAATAGACTGGAAGGCCAAAGCCAGTGCGCTGAAGAAATGGATTAAATCCCTTTCAGGCGGCTCAGAAGCGGGCAAAGCCCAAGTGGCAGCTTTAATCTCGCCCTTGGCGCCCAAAGACGGCTTTCCTGTTTTGCCCAAGATTAAAGGAGCCGCCTTTTGCTCTATTGAGGCAGGCGTGCGTTATAAAAACCGTAAGGACGTGATGTTGGTGCGTTTGGCGCCCGGCACCACGGTGGCGGGAGTGTTTACCAAGTCAGCCACCCGAGCCGCTTGCATTTTGGATGCTCAGGCCAAACTTGCCAAAGGTGCAGGCAAAATGCGCCAAGGGGCGGCGATTGTTGTGAATTCCGGAAACTCAAACGCCTTTACGGGCCGTGCGGGAGTGCAATCGGTTGATGCCATCTCTCAGTCAGTAGCCACAGCGCTTGATCTGCCCGTCGAGCGAGTGTTCTCATCCTCTACAGGGGTGATTGGCGAAGTCTTACCACACGATCGTATCGTGGCCGTAGTGGCCGATCTGGCCGCAGGGCTAAGCGAAGGCACAATCTCTCAGGCGGCCCAAGCGATTATGACCACCGACACATTTCCTAAAGGGGCCAGTGCAGTCATCGCAGGAGACGGCGGGCCTATTCATATCAGCGGTATTGCCAAAGGTTCAGGGATGATCGCGCCCGATATGGCAACGATGCTGGTCTATATTTTTACCGATGCCAAAATCTCGGCCTTAGCTTTACAAAAAATGTTGTCGCGCCAGGTCGATAGAACTTTTAACGCCATTACCGTTGACAGCGACACTTCAACCTCGGATGCACTTTTTTTGGCCGCCACGGGCCAATCTGATGCTGCACCATTGGCAGGCCAGGTGGCTAAAGTATTTGAAGCGGCTCTGGCCGATGTGATGTTGGCTTTAGCCCATCAGGTGGTGCGCGATGGTGAAGGAGCCACGAAATTTGTCGAGGTGCGCGTCACAGGCGCAAAATCAGATATTGATGCCAAAAAAGTCGCCATGGCGATTGCCAACTCCCCGTTGGTGAAAACCGCCATCGCGGGCGAAGACCCCAATTGGGGCCGCATTGTCATGGCAGTGGGGAAATCAGGTGCGGCGGCGGATCGTGATCGTTTAACCATTCACTTTGGCGATATTTTGGTGGCCCAAAAAGGGCAACGCCATAAGGCCTATAGCGAAGAACGAGCCGCTGCCTATATGAAGCAAGATGAGCTGTTTATTGGAGTTAATTTGGGGTTAGGGCGCGGTGAAACACGCGTTTGGACCTGCGATTTGACCAACCGCTATATTGAAATCAACGCAGATTATCGGTCGTGAGAATCGTTCTGGTCTCAGCAGTAGCGCTTATTGATGTGGACGGGCGGATTTTGCTCGCACAGCGCCCCAAAGCCAAGTCATTGGCGGGGCTTTGGGAATTTCCAGGCGGTAAGGTCGAAGCAGGCGAAACTCCCGAAGCAGCTTTGATTCGTGAATTACAAGAAGAGTTGGGCATCGACACATGGGCCAGTTGTTTGGCCCCTCTGACTTTTGCTAGCCACAATTACCCAGACTTTCACTTGCTTATGCCGCTGTTCGCTTGTCGACGTTGGCACGGCATCCCCCACGGCCGCGAGGGGCAGGCCATAGCTTGGGTCAAGCCACAAGACCTCCGAAAGTACCCGATGCCACCTGCTGACCTGCCGCTTATCCCTATTTTGCGCGATTGGCTTTAGACAAAAAAAGGGCCGAACTTTCGTTCGGCCCTTTTTTAATATAGTAAATGCCTAAGCTAAATGGCGCTGGATTTCTTCGCGTTCAAAGATTTCGATCACGTCATTGGGTCGCACATCATCATAGCGTTCAAATGCCATGCCGCATTCTTGGCCAGACTGAACCTCCTTGACCTCATCCTTAAAGCGTTTGAGGGTTTTGAGCGTGCCTTCATGGATAACCACATCATCACGCAGTAAGCGCACACCCGCCGAACGGCGCGCCACCCCTTCGGTGACTAAACAACCAGCAACCATGCCCACTCCAGTGACTTTGAAAACTTCTTTGATCTTGGCATAACCAATAAAGGTTTCACGAATTTCAGCTTTCAATAAGCCCGAGGCAGCCGCTTTAATATCGTCGACCAGGTCATAGATAACGCTATAATAGCGTAGTTCAACGCCCTTTTGATTTGCGGTTTGGCGGGCGGTGGCATTTGCGCGCACGTTAAAGCCTATGATTGGCGCGTTTGCCGCTTCTGCAAGACCCACGTCAGTTTCAGAAATAGCCCCAACGCCGTAATGTAAGACGCGCACGCGCACCTCTTCGTTACCAATTTTTTCCATAGCCTGCACAATCGCTTCCGCAGACCCTTGTACGTCAGCTTTCACCAAAATTGGCAGTTCGCTAACCGATTGGTCAGCTTTTGCTTTAGCCATAAGCTGCTCAAGCGTGACAGCAGCACCAACGGCGGCGCGTTTATCGCGTGTGGCTTTTCCACGGTACGAGGCAATCTCACGCGCCTGAGCTTCGGTTTCCACCACATTAAGCACGTCGCCCGCTGCAGGTGTTCCGTTTAGACCCAAGACTTCGACAGGCACAGAGGGGCCTGCTGTTTCGATTCGCTCGCCCTTGTCGTTGATCAGGGCCCGCACTTTGCCCCACTGTTCGCCAACAACAAAGATATCGCCTTTATTTAGCGTGCCATTTTGGATCAAAACCGTGGCAACAGGGCCGCGGCCCACGTCAAGTTTGGCCTCAATAACTGCGCCCATCGCTGCGCGATTAGGGTTAGATTTCAGCTCAAGAATTTCTGCTTGAAGGGCGATCGCCTCAAGCAAGTCATCAAGGCCTTGGCCTGTTTTCGCAGAAACTTCAACATCTTGCACGTCGCCAGACATAGCTTCGACCACAATCTCATGCTGCAATAAATCAGTGCGCACTTTGGTTGGATTGGCCGAGGGTTTGTCGATTTTATTAATAGCAACAATCATCGGCACTTTGGCAGCTTTTGCATGGGCAATCGCTTCAATTGTTTGCGGCATCACCGCATCATCAGCAGCAACAACCAAAACAACGATGTCCGTCACCGAAGCCCCGCGCGAACGCATCGAAGTAAAGGCTGCGTGGCCCGGCGTGTCTAGAAATGTTAATCGCGCGCCACCTTCGGTTATGACCTGATAGGCGCCGATATGTTGCGTAATCCCACCTGCTTCGCCCGATACGATCGAGGTTTTGCGAATAGCATCCAACAGCGATGTTTTACCATGGTCAACATGGCCCATAATCGTGATGATCGGCGGGCGAGTTTGCAAGCTTTCAGGCGCATCTTTTACCATGTCGATCACTTGCTCAACATCAGCATCAGAAACACGCACCGATTTATGACCAAACTCTTCTATTACAAGTTCAGCCGTGTCGGCATCAATCGCTTGGTTCATCGTTACCATCATACCCATTTTCATTAGGCTTTTGACAACATCTCCCGCGCGTTCGGCCATGCGGTTCGCCAATTCTTGCACCACAATTGATTCAGTGACTTTGACTTCACGCACGACTTTTTCGGCTTTTACATCCAGGCCCATCGCTTTTTGGCGCACTTTTTCTTGCTTGCGTTTTATAGCCGCCATTGAGCGCGTGCGGCCACCTTCGCCAGCCAAAGCATCATTCAGTGTCAGCTTGCCCGAGCGGCGCGCATCATCTGATTTGGTTTTGGCATTGCGTTCACGTTCGCGGTCTTCGCGTTCACGGTCGGTTTTGCGTGGGCCCAAGGCGGGTTTAAGGGACGCAGGGCCACGAATATCATCCGACGGCGTGGCCGTAGTGGTTGCTGTGGTGCGACGAGCCGTTGAATTTTGCGCGGGTTCCGAGGCGGCGGCGGCCCGTTGAGCTTTGATTTCTGCTTCTGCTGCTGCGCGCTTTTCTTCTTCAGCCTTGGCACGCTGAAGTTCGCCTCGTTCGCGCTCTTCACGGTCTTTTATTTCTATTTCGTCACGGCGCTTTTGGCGATCATCTTCGCGCAGCTTATCATCTGCCAGACGCTTAGCCGCATCTTCAACTTCACGGGCTTTTGCATTACGCAAAGCTGCCAAGCGGCGCTCCATTTCCACATCTGTGATTCCCGCAGGCCGTTTACTTGGGTCTCCCAAATGTGACGGGGTGCCAGCTGCCACCGCACCTGCCGCGCCAGGCTTAGGCACCATCACGCGTTTACGTTTAGTTTCGACCACAACACTTTTAGTGCGGCCATGACTAAAGCTTTGCTTTACTTGCCCAGAGCGCGACCCGCCGCCGAGGCCAAGAGGTTTTTTGCCGTCAGTATCGCTCATGCGTCTTTCGTATCCCTTTTGACGGTCATGCCGCCGATGTGCTCGCGTATACCTGCGAGCCTTGCCGCTTCCTCTACAATACGCTTCGTCAAACCGCCAGCAGCAAGCGCGACGTGTATTGCATAATCTCGTCCAAATGCCAAACCCAATTCCTGTTGCGTTAAGCAACCAATAAATGCATTTGGCCCCTCGGGAGGGTGTAACTTGGTTTTTCCCCGCTCAGAACCGTCAGATGCCTGTATTAGCACTGCGGCCTTATCTTTTGTAAGCCAATCTTTGACTTTTTCAAATCCTGTAACCGCTTTAGAGGCTTTACGCGCCATAGACAATAAATCCACAACGCGCCGCGCCAATTGCTTTTCTAACAGATCACAAAGGCCTGAAGCCGATTCTCCCTGCAACGTCACAGGTTTGCGCGCAGCACGGGCGAACAGTCCTTTGGTGACCGCTTTTTCAATAGCGCCACGACTGGCCACCACATAAAAGCCACGACCTGGCAAACGCTCTAGCACATCGGGCACAACTTGACCATCTGGCCCCAAGCCGAAGCGGATCAAACCCACTTTTGGTTGGCTTTCCCCGGTTACGATGCAGCGTCTTTCAGGAAGATGGCCTAAGTCGTCTTGTGCGTCTATTTCCAAAGATTTGCCCAAGGCCTATTCGGCCTTGGCCTCCTCGATTGCGTCAATGGTCCCAATTTCGGTGGGGTCAACCCAGCCCAACATAACGCGCGCCGTCATAACAAGGGTTTGCGCCTCTTCCAGGCTGACTTCGAATTTCTCAAGAACACCTATATCTTTGACGCGGGCGCCATCAACAGTTGTCCAACCGCCCGCCAACTCCCAATCGGCACAGGTGGCAAAATCCTCTAGCGTTTTAATACCATCTTCAGCCAAAGCTTCCAGCATAGGAGCTGTCAGACCTTCAAAGTTCACAAGACTGTCTTCAACACCCATGGCCCGGGCATTTTCCATGGCCTTGATGTTAGCCGCTTCTAGATGATCACGTGCACGAGCTTGCAATTCGCCTGCTGTACCTTCGTCAAAGCCGTCAATCGACAGAAGCTCATCAACTTCAACATAGGCAACTTCATCCAAAGTGGTAAAGCCTTCGGACACCAGCAATTGTGCCATCATTTCGTCAATATCCAGCGCATCCACAAATAGTTTGGTGCGTTCGGCAAACTCTGCCTGACGCCGCGCGCTTTCGTCTGACTCTGTGACTATATCGATATCGAGATTGGTCAATTGGCTTGCCAAGCGCACATTTTGCCCACGACGGCCAATCGCCAAAGACAGCTGCTCATCTGGTACAACAACTTCAATTTTTCCGGCCTCTTCGTCAAAAACAACTTTCGACACTTCCGCAGGTTGCAGCGCATTCACCAAGAATGTGGCTTGATCTTCATTCCATGGGATGATGTCGATCTTCTCGCCTTGCAACTCATTCACAACGGCCTGAACACGGCTACCGCGCATACCAACGCAGGCACCAACAGGGTCAATGGAATTATCAAATGAGATGACTGCAATCTTAGCACGTGAACCTGGGTCGCGCGCGACTGCTTTGATTTCAATTATGCCGTCGTAAATCTCGGGCACTTCCATTTTAAACAGTTCGGCCATGAATTGCGGATCGGTGCGTGATAGAAACACCTGCGGCCCCCGCGGTTCGCGGCGCACGTCTTTGATATAGGCGCGAACACGGTCATTGGGGCGATAACTTTCGCGACCAATTTTTTCGTTCCGCCGCAAAATGGCTTCGCCGCGGCCAATATCGACAATGAGATTGCCATATTCTTCGCGCTTAACCAGACCATTGATGATCGTGCCTTTTCGGTCTTTGAATTCTTCATATTGGCGGTCACGTTCTGCTTCGCGTACTTTTTGCAAAATAACCTGTTTTGCACTTTGCGCAGCAATACGCCCCAGCTCAACAGGGGGCACTTCGTCAACGATTTCATCACCGACCTGAGGGTCAGCCAAATGATCCTTGGCCTGCTCTAGTGTCAGTTGAGCGTGGTGGTTTTCGACCTCGTCGCCGTCAATAACGGTGCGCACGCGGGTAAAGGTCGCACGGCCCGTTTTACGATCGATATGTACACGAATATCAAGCTCGGCCCCATAGCGCGACTTTGCAGCGCGGGCCAAAGATTCTTCCATGGCTTGCACCACCAAATCGGGGTCGATCATCTTTTCGCGCGCTACCGCTTCGGCGGTTTGCAGCAGTTCGAGCTGGTTGGCAGAGGTAATTGCCATGTTCTGTCTCCTGAAGAATCGGTTAGTGTTGGGTTTCGGGCATGCCGAGATCTTCGATCTCGTCTGCATCGTCACCGTCGGATGTTTCGATTTCGTCAAATTCAGTTTCGTCGATCGCACCTGTGGCTTTGCGCTGACGCAACATTTCGGCTATCAAGTCGTCGGTCAGAACCAATTTGGCATCTGACAACCACTCAAATTGCAACCCAATCGTGCCTTCTTCGATTTCCAACAGCACTTCTTCGCCTTCGATCCCGACCAGATTGCCTTTAAAGCGGCGGCGTCCGTCGATCAATTCGGTGGTCTCGATGCGAGCCTCATATCCTTGCCAGATGTCAAAATCTTTGAGGCGGGTCAAAGGGCGATCAATCCCAGGGCTTGAAACTTCTAGAACATATTGATCGTCAAGCGGGTCTTCTACGTCTAAAATCGCAGAAATCGCTGTCGAAATTTTAGCACAGTCTTCAACTATAATGCCACCATCGGGTCGATCAGCCATCACTTGCAAAATACGGGTTTTACCGCCCATCAAGCGAATGCGCACGAGCTCAAATCCCAAAGCTTCAATCGCTGGCGTCACAAGAGCGGCCAAGCGGCGATCGATAGCTGTTTTTGCGATAAGGTCAGACATTAGGTTTCCAAAATAAAAAACGGGCCAACAGGCCCGCTGGTCTCATTCGGTGGGTTCGGGTGTGGACCCCGTACCGCGCTGTTGGATGTTGTATAGGCTGTACGCTCAGAAAGCGCAAGCCCCCGCAATAGGGCCGCTAAAGCGGCACTCTTTGGCCCAAACGATCCATTACCCCAACTAACGCCGCCGAGATGCCAGGTTCGGACAAAGCATGCCCTGAAGCCGCAATCATCTGCAAATTGGCCTTATCCCAGCCCTGTGCAAGTCGATAGGCTGAGTGGGGCGGACAGACCATATCCATGCGCCCTTGTACTATATCACAGCCTATGTGGGTAATACTTGCGCGGTTGGCTTCGATCCAATGATCCTGTGGCAAAAAGCCGAGATTTTGGAAATAGTGATTCTCAATGCGAGTAAAGGCGCGGGCATATTCCGAAGGCACCAAAGCATCGTTATTGGCCGCATTGACCGAGGCCAGAGCATTTTCCCATGACGTCCAAGCTTGGCAAAGCCGCAACTCTTGCGTGGTCGTCTCGCCAAACAGACGCCGATGATAAGCCCCTATTAGATCATCATGCTCTTCGGGAGGGATCTGGGATATGAACTTTTGCCATAAATCGGGGAAAAATTGCGCAGCTCCGCCACCGTAAAACCATTTCAACTCGGCCCGCGTCATCAAAAAAACGCCACGCAGCACCAAATGGCTGACCCTTGACGGATGCGATATAGCATAAGTCAACGCCAAAGTGGCCCCCCAGCTTCCGCCAAATGCTACAAAGCGCGCGATATCAAGCTTGCCGCGTATGGCCTCAAAGTCAGCGACAAGATCCCATGTCGTGTTATGTTCAACCTGAGCATGGGGGCGGGAGCGGCCGCAGCCGCGTTGGTCAATCAAAATGACGCGGTAAATTGCTGGATCAAAATACCGCCGCATTGCAGGGCTACATCCGCCACCAGGGCCGCCGTGAAACACGAAAACTGGCGTGCCATCCGGTTTGCCAGATTGTTCAAAATAAACACTGTGCCCATTGCCGACATCTAACCTCTGCTGATCGAAAGGTTCGATCGGCGGATAAAGAAACTCGATGGCGCGTTTTTGACCTGATCTATGATCCATAAAGCGCTATATAACATCTCAAACCACAAGTTCCACCAAGGATAGAAAAGATTATGTCGCAAACCTCCCATGATAAAGATGGAGCCCCAACCTCAATCGACACGAATGAAGTTGCTAAATTCGAAGCCATGGCCGCCGAATGGTGGGACAGTGAAGGAAAGTTCAAACCACTGCATCTGATGAACCCTTGCCGACTTGATTATATCACCCATCAAATCGCGGGCGAGTTTGACCGCGATTTGAAAAAAGACACGCCCTTTGCAGGGTTGCGGATTTTAGACATCGGCTGCGGGGGCGGGCTGTTGTCTGAACCAATGGCCCGTTTGGGCGCACATGTGGTGGGGGCGGATGCGGCTGCTGGCAATATTCCCGTGGCCAAACTGCACGCCGAGCAATCAGGCCTGACCATCGATTATCGCCACACCACGGCCGAGGATTTAGCCACCTTGGGCGAGACGTTCGACGTTATATTAAATATGGAAGTGATCGAACATGTGGCCGACCCTTTGTCTTATCTTAAGGCCTGCAATCAGCTTCTGGGGGACCAAGGATTGATGCTTTGCTCAACCCTCAATCGCAACACCAAATCTTTCGTAATGGCCATCATCGGGGCCGAGTGGGTGATGAGATGGCTGCCCAAAGGCACCCACGATTGGCGAAAATTCATTACACCGGATGAGCTTTTCAACCTACTCCAACAGGCGGGCTTAAAACCCGTTGACAAAAAAGGCATGGTCTTTAACCCGGTTTCTTGGCGTTGGAGCCTGTCAAACCGCGACCTTTCTTGCAACTATGTAACGGCCAGCCTTAAGATCTAGGCCTATTGCGACATGGATGATTGCGCCCAAAGATTTATGTCTTTTTCTTCGGAAATCGCGTCAATCTCGGCCAGTTCTGAGGTGGTAAAGGTCAGATTTTCCAAAGCTCCCACGCAATCAATGATCTGTTCGGGTTTTGACGCCCCAATCAAAGCCGAGGTGATCTGCCCATTGCGCAAAACCCAAGCGATGGCCATTTGTGCCAAAGTTTGCCCACGCGCACGCGCCATCGCATCAAGTGCCTGCACCGAGCCTAGGGCCTTGGGTGTGATGGTTGCAGGATCAAGCGATTTGCCTTGCGCGGCACGGCTGCCTTGCGGAACACCTTGCAGATACTTTTTACTTAAAATCCCCTGCGCCAGCGGCGTAAAGGCAATTGAGCCCAAACCCAACTCGACCAAAGTGTCTTTCAAACTGTCGGTCTCGACCCAGCGATTTAGAATATTATAGCTAGGCTGATGGATGATAAAGGGCGTACCCATCTCTTTCAAAATCGCGGCGGCTTGCCGGGTTTTTTCGGAATTATAACTTGAAATTCCAACATAAAGTGCCCGCCCCGAGCGCACGATATGATCCAAAGCGCCCATCGTTTCTTCGAGTGGGGTTTCAGGATCAAAACGGTGCGAATAGAAAATATCAACATAATCAAGCCCCATGCGCTTAAGCGACTGGTCGCAAGAGGCAATCACATATTTGCGACTGCCCCATTCGCCGTAAGGCCCGTCCCACATCAAATAGCCAGCTTTTGAGGAAATAATCATCTCATCGCGGTAGGCTTTGAAATCATGTTTCAAAATCTCGCCAAAGGCCGTCTCGGCCGAACCTGCAGGCGGGCCATAATTATTGGCCAAGTCAAAATGGGTGATCCCCAGATCAAAGGCCGTGTGGCATAGGGCGCGTTTGGTATCATGGGGCGTGTCATCGCCGAAATTATGCCAAAGCCCTAATGAGACGGCGGGTAATTTCAGCCCCGATGTGCCACATTTATTGTAGATCATTTTGATATAACGCGAAGGCGCGGCTTGATATGTCATTTTATTTCCCATCATTTGCCTATGCACCTAAAGGCAATTGCACCCAATTGCCAAACAGAAACGATAAACATCGGCTTTTGATCGATATTTTTTCAAACCACCCAAGCTCCAATTGCGGCGGGGACCGTTCACCCGTAAGAAGAGATGGAAACCTGGAGCCGTACACTTGTTTGCGCGATCACCAAAACTAACACTCTTTTTTGCGTTTGGCCTTTTGCTGGCAATGGTGGCCTTAGCAAAGGCGCGCTCGGCGTTTGAGTTTGACACGCTGTCTGCCAGCAAAGCCTTGCGTGCAGATCTACGTCAATCGGCTGGGTCTCTGACATTTGACAAAGCCAAAAACCCCAATGTGCAAGATGTGCTTGCGCAAGCCAACGAAGATTATCAGCGGCTTTTGAATGTGCTTTATAATGCGGGCTATTATGCGCCCAGCATATCAATTTTGCTAAATGGCACAGAAGTCAGTGCGCTGTCGCCCTTTACAAACCCCGATATGGTTCAGGATCTCGCTATCATCATTGATCCGGGGCCTAAGTTTTCTTTCGGCGCCCTTTATTTGACCCCTTTGCCACAAGGCAGCAGCCCAAATAACGCTTTTGCCACAGGCAAGCCGGCGCATTTATCAGCACTTCAAGCCGCCGTCGAACAAGCGCTTTACGAGTGGCAAAACGCAGGTCATGCCCGCGCCACCGTTGCGCGCCAGACCATCAGTGCTAACCATCAAACGGAGCGGCTTGATGCGCAAGTCACGCTTGAACCGGGCCCAAGCCTCCGCTTTGGCACGGTCACGGCCCAAGGCCAAAGTCGCCTGAGCAGTGACCGCCTTTTAGAGATTGCAGGCCTAGAGCTGGGCACGCCCTATGCGCCCAAAACCATCGAAAAGACCCGCGATCGGTTGAACCGATCGGGTATTTTTCGCAGCGTTGACGTGCAAATTGCCGACAAAATCACCTCTCCCGATCAGCTAAATGTCACCATAATGGTGCGAGAAGCCAAGCCGCGCCACTTTGGTTTCGGAGCCGAGGTGGGGGGCATTGACGGGCTTTTACTCTCTGGTAACTGGATGCACCGCAATCTTTTTGGTGGGGGTGAGCGGTTTAAAGTCGACACAAGCCTTGCAAATATCGGCGGCACGTCGCACGGGATCGATGGCAGGCTTGATCTGAGCTTCAGCCGCCCCGCAACCTTTTCGCCCGATACTTCATTGGAAGTCACCCTAAAAGGTAAACATGAAGAGGCGGCGGATTACGCATTCAACCAAACAGATCTGGGGGTTGGTTTTAAACGAGTCTTTAATGCCAATTCTTCAGGTCAGATCACGCTTAATCAGATTGACACATGGGTCAAAGAACTAAGCGGACTCACTAATTACCGCCAATGGGCTCTACCGATCGAGGCAAACCTAGACAGGCGCGATAATCGCCTTGATGCGCGAAATGGCGGTTATCTGGGCGCAGTGGTTACGCCTTTTTGGGGGGGCGGGGCTGCAGGGTCAGGCGTGGTGGCGACCTATGACGGGCGTATTTACAAAGGTTTGGGCCGCAAAGAGTCGGTGGTCTTGGCCGCCAGGCTGCAAGGCGGTACCATTTGGGGCACAGATTTGGAAAGCACGCCGCGCGATTATCTTTTTTATTCAGGCGGTGGCGGGACGGTGCGCGGGCAAGGATTCGAATCTTTGGGCGTAACAAATTTGGGCTATAAAACGGGCGGTCTAAGTTATCAGGTGGCTTCCCTTGAAGCGCGGTTTGATATGGGTAAAAACTTAGGTCTGGTTACCTTTTATGACTTTGGCCAAGTCTCAGCCACCAAAAGCTTATCAGACGGGCAAAGCCATTCAGGCGCTGGCTTGGGGCTGCGCTATAAAACCGGCTTTGGCCCCGTGCGCCTTGACCTATCACAGGCCCAAAGCGGCGCTCAGGATGCGGGTTTGCAAATCTACCTTGGCATCGGGCAGGCCTTTTGATGAGGTGGTTTTTTGTCTTTATTATCGTTTTATGGCCCGCCTTTGGCCAAGCCCAATCCACGCCAAGTGCCGGGGATGCGAGCTATCTGGCGCAGCTTTTAAAAGACAGTCTTTCGGACCGCGGCCGCATGGTCGAAATCTTTGGCTTTGAAGGCGCACTTTCCAGCAAGGCCACGATCAAGCGGTTAACCATTGCAGATGATGACGGGATCTGGATCACCGCCACGGGCTTAGTCTTGGATTGGCAAAGATCAGCCCTTTTATCAGGCGAGCTACGTGTGCGTGAGTTTTCGGCAAAGTCCATCACCATGACCCGCCTGCCCGAAGGCCAACCCCGCCAACCCGGGTTTGAGGCCAAAGCCTTTGCTCTGCCCGAGATACCTTTATCGATTTTGATCGAGCGCGTGTCGGCGGCGGAAATTATTTTGGATAAAGCGATCTTGGGCGACGCTTTCTTAGGCACGTTGCAAGGCGATTTGGCCCTGAACCGCGATCAGAAAGCGGCGAATTTAACACTAAAACGCCAAGATAAAGATCACCCAGACCGTTTGGATTTGGCCCTTAAATTTAATCCGCAAACCCAAGACCTTGACCTGAACCTTACCCTCGCCGAAGGGCCGAATGGTCTGATTGCCACCAAACTGAACATTCCAAATCAACCCGATCTTTTGGTCAGCTTGCGCGGCGCAGGGCCTTTGGCTAACTTTTCAGCTCGCTTTAGCTTGGCTGCGGCTGGGGTCACGCATTTGGGCGGACTTGTGACTATTGCAAAAGAGGTCAGCACAGCTGACGAAAGAACAAAAGGCGAAAGCCCCCCCCAACGCACCCGTTTTAACGCCCAACTTGAGGGTGACTTGCGACCCCTCATGTCGGCGCATACGGGCTTGTTCTTTGGAGAGAAATCGAAACTCGATCTACAAGGTCATCTTGGCGGTGCACAGAGACTTACGATCGATCGGTTGGCGCTGCACACCAAAGCGCTGGCGCTGACCGCCGATCTGGCGCTTGGACAAGATGGGGTGCCAAAACGTTTTCATGTGACGGGGAAAATTTCAGGGGCCGAAGAACAAGTGCTTTTGCCCAATTTTGGGGGGCAGGCCGCCCAACTGAAATACGCCGAAATCGACCTGACTTTTGACGCGGCCCAAAGCGACGCTTGGTCAGGTACACTGCTGCTTGAGGGGTTAAGCCGCCCCGATGTCACCGCCGATCTTTTGCGCCTAACCGGGTCGGGCCGAATTTTACCCAGCGTATCGGCCACGCTTGGCGCCGTAGCAAGCGGCCAATTCACCGCCGAGGCCAAAGGTGTTCACGCGCAGCCCAGCTCAGCCTTTTATCTGTTTGGCAGTGATATGAACGCCGCATTCGAGACGCAGTGGCGTCAAGCGGAGCAAAGCCTGCAAATGTCAAAAATCAACCTTGAAAGCCCCAACGTGAGATTGGCGGGGCAGGCAACCTTGGGGCTGAATGGGCAATTACCGCTTGAGATGAAGACGCGCCTAAGCTTGCGTGATCTGTCGCGCGTCGGCCCCCTTGTGGGGCAGCCCTTAGCAGGGTCAGGCGCGCTTGAGGTGGACGGCACCTATACGCTGTTAAGTGGTGGCTTTGATCTTGAAGGGCGGCTCGAAAGCAAAAATCTAGCTCTTGGGCACAGCATGATTGATGCCAGCCTGCGCGAGGCCAGTGTTTTGGATTTTTCGGTCAAACGCGACGTTCAGGGCCTTGTTCTGCGCAAGCTGATCTTTCACAATCCCAGCCTGTCTTTTACCCTTGCAGGCCAAATGGCCAGCGCTCAAAGCCGTTTAACACTGATGGGTACGGCAACGGCCAATCTTTTATCGCCCATGCTTGCACCGCGCGCGCTGTCGGGAGATTTAACATTTGATCTAACACTTGACGGACCTTTGGCTTTGCCCTCGGTCGTTGGGGAAATTGGGGTAAAAAAGGGACGTTTAAGCGACCCTGTGACCAACTTGGTCTTGCAAGAGGTTGTGGGAAAGGCCTTGCTTAAAGCAGGCCGCGCCGACCTGACACTGAGGGCCAAAATCAAAGCGGGGGGAAGCGTGGCACTTGGGGGGCAAGTTGGACTTTTACCCCCCTATGCTGCAGATCTACGTATTCAGATTGACCAAGCCCAACTGATCAACCCACCCCTTCTTGACGCACGGGCCAGCGGAGATCTGCGCCTGCTAGGGCCACTGGCCCCGCAACTAAGCCAGGCTCCGCTGCGCCTATCGGGTGGGCTTGAGATCTTGGAGGTCACAATCAAACTGGCCAATGCTAGTATCCAAAATTTAGTTGATCTTGGACAAATCACCCATTTGAATGAGGGGGCCTTTAGCCAAGAGAGCCGCCGCAAGGCAGGATTGATTGAAAAGACAAGGGCCCAAAGCAGCCTTAAAAACCCAATAGCACTTGACCTGACGATAGATGCGCCCAGCAAAGTTTTCATACGCGGGCGCGGGCTTGATGCGGAATTGGGCGGACGCATTCTTTTGGGCGGCACGTTAAACGATCTGCGCCCCGTAGGCAGCTTTTCGCTGTTGCGGGGCCGTTTTGATCTGTTGGGAAAACCCTTGGTCCTCATGAAAACCAACGCGCGATTTGAAGGCAGCTTCACCCCTTATATCGACGCAATGGCCATGGCCGAACGCGAGAGCACGAAGATCTATGTGCAAATCTTAGGCAAAGTGAGCGCGCCCGATGTGCACTTTACCTCGGACCCCGTCCGTCCCCAAGAAGAGGTCTTGGCCTATCTGCTGTTCGGCAGTGATCTGGCCACGCTCTCGCCCTTGCAAGTCGCACAAATGGCCAATGCGCTGGCCAGTTTGGCGGGCACGGGGGCGGGGAATATTGTCAGCAAGCTGCGTCGAAAATTCGCGCTGGATGATTTAGACTTGAGCACCAGCGCATCAGGAGCGACGACGGTTAAGCTGGGCAAATATCTGACTGAAAATGTCTATAGTGAGGTGGCCGTTGATAATCTGGGGGCCACAGCACTTGAGCTCAATCTGGATCTGACCCCAACAATCACTCTACGAGGTAAGACCAGCACTGATCGGCCTGCGGGACTTGGTGTTTTCATTGAAAAAGACTATTAAGCCCACACTAACGGGGGTTATTGCCCTCAAAGCGCAGACGCATTTCGCGTAAAACGGGTAAGACTTGGCGCACCCGTTCGGTGCCCAAAGTTTGCACCAAACCCGAAACAATCGGACTGATCGCGGCCACCGCCGCATTGCGCGCGGCACGCCCTGAAGGGCTGATGCCTACGAATTTGCGCCGCGCATCTTCCCAGTCGGGGCGCACATGGATATGGCCTGCCCATTCAAGCTTGGCCAATGTGTTTGTCATAGCACCGCGCGTAACATGAAAGGCGCGGGCAAGCTGCGCGGGCGAGCGTTCGTCTGACAAGCGCGCCAAATGATTAAGCACACCGAAATGCGAAAGTTCCATTCCCTTTGGCAAAACCTTTGACAGACTGTTGCGCGCCAATTGATCAATGATAAACAATTCACCAAATAGGGTTATGGCAAGATCATCTATTGATTCAGACATCTGGCCCCTCAATTTTGCGGTCATGTTGAAGCGAGCAGACCTTTGCGCGGGCCTGATCAACCGCCCCAAGGTCCAGGGTCGCAAAAGTTACACCCGCGCTTGTGCCCGCGTCACTCAAGACCTCACCCCAAGGGGATATAATAAGCGAGCAACCAAAGGTCTTGCGCCCCTTGCCCTGCGCCTCAGGGTGAAATCCGGTTTGTGCGGGGGCCAACACAAAGCAGCCCGTCTCAATAGCACGGGCTCGCAACAAAACATGCCAGTGGGCGGCACCCGTTATATGGTTAAAGGCGGCGGGCACGGTTAAAATTTGCGCTCCCGCTTGGGCAAGGCGGCGGTAAAGCGCACTGAAGCGCACATCATAACAGATCGTAAGCCCGACGCGCGCGCCCGCGACCATTCCCAAAACTGCTTGATCACCAGGTCGATAGCTGGCAGATTCCCGGTAGACCTCAGACTCGGACAGGGTCACGTCGAACATATGGATCTTATCATATTGCGCAACGATCTGCCCCAAAGGATCGATCAGAAAGCTGCGGTTGGCAAAGCGGGCGTCACTGTCACGGGTCAAAAGCCCCAGTGAGCCAACCAAAATCCAAACCGAAGCCGACTTAGCGCGGGCCTGCATGGCTTTCAATGTTGGGTCTTCGTCTTGGTGATATAATATCTTTTTCAAATGGTCACGATTTGAGGAAAGAGCGTTGGTACATTCAGGTGTCAGAATAAATTCGGCGCCTCCCGCAATGGCTTGGTCAAGAAAACCAAGCGTCACCGCAAGATTGGCGATCGGATCATCAGTGACCGTCAATTGAACCAAGGCCACGCGCATTTTAGCGCCCCAGCAGTGTGTCAAGTGCACCACTATTTTCAAGCGCGTGCAGATCGTCGCAACCACCAATATGGGTTTCGCCGATAAAAATCTGCGGTACCGTGCGCCGCCCACCTGCGCGCTCGTTCATCGCCATGCGCATATCGGGATCATTACTGATATCAATTTCATGAAATTTAACGCCCTTGCGCGTTAAAAGACTTTTCGCCATGCGGCAGTAGCCACAGCTATTTGTGGTGTAAATTTCAACGGACTTCATTTCTATACCCTTCGCCATAGGCAGACTATAGGGATTTAATCTGCCTTCGCAACGCGCGCTAGTGCCTGAATAAAAACTTCGCTTGCGCCTGCGCTTAGATAGCACTGCGTGGCCGCTGTAAAGGTCACGCTTTATGTCGTTAGGTCAGTCACCAACAAGGCCGTGTGTGCTTTTATTTTCTGTATTTTTGAGCGACAGGGCCAGTTTTTGGTAGGATCGCTCCATAAAAGGGTCGCTTAATTATAACGCTGCTTAAAATGCCTGCACCACCAGCAAAGGCAAAGGCCCAAAAATCATATATGCGCACAAGAATGGAGTGGCTACGGGCTTGGCCAGATAAAGAAGGTCGCAACGTTTTAGCTGAACAATCAACCGCCACCCTACCCTACCAAAAAATACCGAGCCTAGCCCTTGTACTCAGGGTAACCGTTCGGTTAGGCAATCACCACAAGGTGCCGCGGCCCCCTCATCTAGATCTGGGGATGGACAGATCATAATTGTAGCACGCTTCCTCTGTGATAAAGGACGTGTCACCCCAGTAACGGCGGCAAAGTTGATGATACTGCGTCACCAACTTATCACAGACGAGGGGTTTGGGCAGGAAAGGTCCTTGAAGGAGGGCTGTTTTCAAAATCATCTTAGCCTCTTATGGTCGATTCAAACGAGGACGGTATGCAAACGCCACCCACAATAACAGATACACAAGCGCTTGCGCGCAATCGAAGCCGGGCCACCCGGCGGCCTGCATTTTTTCTGCACGACATGCTGCGCCGTGAAGTGCAACAAAGGCTGGGAGAGATTAATAAATTATTTTCCAGTCCCGCCATCATCAGCGCTTTTCCAGAAATTTGGAAAAGCGACTTCCCGACGGCGCATCTCGTCATGGAAAATGAGGATCTTGCCCTTGGGGTGGGCAGGCATGATCTGGTCATTCACGCACTTTCCTTACATTGGACAAATGATCTGGTGGGCCAACTGGTGCAATGTCGACGCGCGCTGCGCCCTGATGGGCTTTTCTTGGGGTTTTTGTTCGGCGGCCAAACTTTGAACGAGCTGCGAAGCGCTCTTGCGCAAGCCGAGGTCTCCATTTCAGGTGGGCTTTCCGCGCGCGTTCTGCCCATGGCCGAGATCCGCGACCTAGGCGCTTTGTTGCAACGCGCAGGTCTGTCCTTGCCCGTGGCAGATTCCTTTACTCAAACCGCCCTTTACCAAGATCCGCTCGGCTTGCTGCATGATCTGCGCAACATGGGCGAGGCCAGCGCCCTAGACGCCCGCCCGCGCAGATTTACGCGCCGCGCACTTTTTGCGCAAATGGCGCAGACATATCAAAGCCATTATGGCACCACAGATGGGCGGGTGCGCGCCAGTTTTGAGATCATTTGCCTAACCGGTTGGGCCCCCGACGAAAGCCAACAAAAGCCGCTGCGCCCGGGTTCGGCCGTCACAAGGCTTGCTGACGCTTTGAAAGCCATTGAAAAGCCATCAGCCCCCGACAAACAAGGTTGACCTGATCGATTTAGGTATTATGTCTTCGGAAACACAAAGGACATCCGCATGAAACCCACAACCAGCCCATTGGCCTCGCAAGAGATTATCGCCCCGCATGGCCGGCTTACCCATGCTCCGATGAATCATCCGCCCGTTAAACGTGCGAAGATCGGCATTCTTTTGGCCAATTTGGGTACGCCTGACAATTATGACTATTGGTCAATGCGCCGCTATTTAAGTGAGTTTTTGTCCGACAAACGTGTAGTGGACTACTCGGCTTGGCTTTGGCAGCCTTTGCTGCAACTGATTATTCTGACGCGGCGGCCCTTTAGCTCGGGGGCCAATTATAAGCTAATTTGGAACCATGAGGAAAACGAGAGCCCGCTTTTGACGATTACCAAAGATCAAACCAATAAAATCGCCGAAAGCCTAAAGACACTTTATGGCGATGCGGTCGTGGTTGATTTTGCTATGCGTTATGGCAACCCTTCTACCCAGTCAAAAGTACGCGCCATGGTCGACGCAGGAGTTGAAAAGATTTTGTTCTTTCCGCTTTATCCACATTATGCAGGGGCCACCTCGGCCACGGCGAATGACGCATTCTTTAGCGCTTTGATGAAAGAAAAACGCCAGCCAACCGCACGGGTTGTGGGGGAATATTTCGATCATCCAGCTTATATTGAGGCCTTGGCCCAGTCGGTCACAGACGTTTACGCTGGCTTAAAAATTCTCCCAGATGTGTTGGTGGCCAGTTATCACGGAATGCCAAAACGCTATTTGATGGAAGGTGATCCCTATCACTGCCAATGCGCTAAAACCACACGCCTTTTGCGCGAAAAGCTAGGCTGGGACAAAGACGCGATCGACACAAGCTTTCAATCAGTCTTTGGGCCAGAAGAGTGGCTTAAGCCCTATACCGTTGAACATGTTGCCGAGTTAGCTAAACAGGGTAAAAAGAACATCGCCGTAATGGCCCCTGCTTTTTCAGCAGATTGCATTGAAACATTAGAGGAGATTAACGGAGAAATCCGCGAAGCCTTTATGCATGCAGGCGGCGAAACCTTTACATATATACCATGCTTGAATGACAACGACACGCATATCAAAGCCTTGACGCAAGTGATTAGTGACAATTTACAAGGTTGGATCAGCTAAACTAAAATCATGAGGACTGTGCGGCAGCGGCAGAACCAATATCAGGTGTGGTTTATGCCATCCACAAAAAACTTTAAGAACAAAAGCACGAAAGATTTTGCGTTCGGGCAACACAACATTCAAGCTTATCTATGCTATCCGCAATATATTTTAGTATTTAGAAGCCTGGATCGGCGGATGACATTAAATTAACAAAACCTGCGTACCAACTTTTGTATAACCAAACAATTCAGCAATATGTTCATTGTAAAGTCCTACGCAACCACTGGACGAACGGCGACCAATTTTACGCGTATCATGCGTGCCATGAATTCGGTAATATTGCCACGAAAGCCAAAGCGCATGAGTGCCCAATGGGTTATCTGGCCCTGCAGGAATAAAGTCTGGCCATTCGGGATTTCTTTCCTTCATGGAAGGGGTCGGGCTCCAAGTCGGTCCTTCGACCTTTTTGATAACTTCGGTGCGCCCTAGTCGGGTTAGATCTGCGCTTACGGGCACCGAGGTCGGGAAAAGCCGATAGATTAACAGATCTTCAGACCAGAAATGCAAAGCCCTCGATACAGTATCCACCAAAACAACACCATTTTTGGTTGTGGTAAAATAAGGTCGCCAGTCAAGCGCGCGAAAGCTTGATATGTTGTTTCTAACATAAACAGGTTCTGCCGGATTGGTCGCGTCTATTTCAGTGGGCAAACTAGCAATTTGCGAAAAAGCAGGCGCAGCCACCAAGCTTGCTGCCCCAGCCAAAAGAGCGCGGCGATCAAGCTTATAGGGATTTGACGCAGACATCTTAGGCTCCTTTTAGAACGAATATTGAAACTTAGGGCCTCTATAGCGCTTGCGGCGACCCTTCGCAAATTAAACCAATGTAATTTGCTACTTTATTGTTGAAGTATTTGAACTCGGCGCTCGAACTCTGTAGGTATTAAAATAATTTCCATGTGGTGGGGCACCAATGAACAAACTGTATATGATCATGATTTCTGCAAGCTTGGCGCTTGCAGGGTGTGAAACTACCACGGGCGTGACAGCCGTTGGACAACAACAGATCAAGACTTACCGGATCTCATCCCTTAATCAGGGAAAGATCGCCCGCACCATTTTGGAAGATGTGAACAAAATGCGCGCAATAAATGACCATAGTGCCTTGGCCTATGACGCCACTTTGAATTTGGCCGCTGCCGTGCATTCCAAAGATATGGCCGCACAAGCGCGCCCCTGGCATTGGGGGTCTGATGGATCTTCTCCAAAAGATCGCACCGAAAAGGCGGGCTATAAAGGCGAGTTTTTGGGTGAACTGATCTCAGAAACCTATGAAACCGAAGTGGAAACTCTGGCCGCTTGGACCACACAATCAGACACGATGGCAATTTTGATGGATGAGCGTGCCCAAGATTTGGGTTTTGCATGGTATCAGGAGCCAAATGGCAAAATCTGGTGGACCCTGATCTCAGGAAAACCCTAACCCAAAAAAATTCTACCTTCAAAAGGGGAAAACCTTATGGGTGGATGATAATAGGTGTTTTGGGAGTCACGGCCACAAAGATATAGTCCATGTCACGATCGGTAACCGCAATACAACCCTCCGTCCAATCGCCATAGTTTTTGGAGCGATATTTATTGCGGCCATGAATAAAGATTTCACCGCCCGGGTCTTTGCCCATAGCGCGCGCCACAGCCTTATCTTTCGCATTCGGATATGAAATGCCAAGAGACAGGTGAAACCGACTTAGCGGTTGGCGGTGGGTGATGTAATAGCGCCCCTCGGGCGTGCGCCCGTCGCCTTCAACCGCCTTATGACCCCTAGGGCTAAAGCCCAAAGCAATCTCAAACTCGCGCACAACTTTAGTGCCCGCCATAAGCCGCATCTTGCGGTTTTTTTTAAACACCTCAACCGACGTAATAGGATCGCCGCGATAGGTCCCTGAAGCCCAATCTAGACAGCCCGTAAGCCCCACTACCAAAACCACCGACATAAGCCATGTTATCAATCGCATCACAGTCATCTGCCCAATATGATTATAGGTTACCTTTAGACCGCTTATTTATATTTTTTGTAAACTTCGCAACCAATTCAATATGAGAAGACCAGCGGAATTGATCAACCACCTGCACCCATTCTAATCCAAACCCGCCTTTGACCAACATCGCTGCATCGCGCGCGAATGTGACCGGATTGCACGAGACGGCCACCACCACTGGAATATCCGAGTGCGAGATCGTCTCCATCTGCGCTTCGGCCCCCGCACGCGGCGGGTCAATGACCACAGCGCCTACATTTTTAAACTCATCAGGTTCAAGGGGACGACGAAAAAGGTCACGCATTTGGCTAGTGACAAGTTTGAGCCCCTGCGCCATGCGCCAGCCTTTATCCATTGCCTCGACCATGGCTTTATCGCCTTCAAAGGCCAAAACTTCTGCATTTCGCGCCAAACGCAGCGCAAAAGTGCCCGCCCCAGCGAAAAGATCGACGATTTTCTTGGCATCGCCCACAGCGCGGGTGACGGCCGCGACCAAATCCGCTTCCCCTTGCAACGTGGCTTGCAAAAACCCACCCGCAGGCGGCGCGACAAGGGCCGCGCCAAAGCGCTGCATCGGTGCGGTGCGCAGGGCAATCACCTCATTTTCCCAACTTAGACGTGCGATGTTAAAACGTTCGGCAATGCGGGCCAATTCCAAGCGCAAAGTCGCATCAATAGGTTTACCGCCCGTGACCGACACATCAGGCCCCGCCAATGAGTCCGTGACCGTCAGCTGCACTTCGCCCTTACGAGATGAGCCTGCAACCACCAACGCCTCTAACGCGGGAAATGTGGCCATCAGCTGTGGACTAAGAAGTTGGCAGTTTGGCACCGGCACCAACACATCCGAGGCGCGCGCATGAAAACCAATCATCGCCCCCGTTTTTGAGCGTCGCGCCGTTAACGTAGCCCTGCGCCGACTTTGCGCGGGCGAGGTCAAGATCGGCAAGAAGGTCGCATTCAAACCTTGGCGAGCCAGTGCTGTGCGCACAACGTCTAACTTCCACTCGGCCACGAAACTGTCGCTGGCATGTTGCAACAAACACCCCCCACAGCTGCGCGCGTGCACACAAGGCGGGCGCACACGGTCGGGTGAGGGGGTGATAATCTTGGGGGATATCATCCGATCACCTTCAACCTCGCCCTCGACCTCTTCGCCTGGCAAAACATGGGGCACGTAAATTGGGCCCTCGGGCCCCATGGCGATCGCGTCGCCCAGATAGCCCAATCGATCGATCGTCAGTTTCATAAGAGCGCCTCAGGTTCAGTTTCGATGAAGCCCCCTGATTGACGGTTCCAATAGCGGGCGTAAAGCCCATCTTGGGCCAAAAGCGCCTCATGCGTGCCTTGTTCGACGATTTTTCCGTCATCTAGCACCACTATGCGGTCCATTTGCGCGATTGTCGACAAACGGTGCGCAATGGCCAGAACCGTTTTACCCTGCATCACGCGTCCAAGCGCATCTTGGATCGAGGCTTCAACCTCACTATCAAGGGCGCTTGTGGCCTCATCCAAGATCAAAATGGGCGCATCTTTCAAAAAGGCGCGGGCCAGTGCGATGCGCTGGCGCTGCCCTCCTGACAGTTTGACCCCCCGCTCTCCTAAAAACGCATCATAGGCTTTGCGCCCATTATGATCGATCATATTTTGAATGAACAGATCCGCTTGCGCGGCCTTGGCGGCGGCAACAATTTCGGACTGGGCGGCGTCAGGGCGGCCATAGCTGATATTATCACGGGCCGAGCGGTTAAACATTGCGGTTTCTTGGGTGACCATGCCGATCTGGCGGCGCAGAGATTCTTGAGTCACGGCTCGTAAGTCAACGCCGTCGATCAAAATGCGGCCCGCCTCGGTATCATAAAGCCGCAACACCAATGACACGAGCGAGGATTTCCCAGCCCCAGAGGCCCCAACAATGCCCAGCTTTTCTCCAGCGCGTATTGTCAGGTCTATCGCGTCGACTCCGCCCCTTTGGCGGCCATAGGCAAAGCTGGCATTCTCAAAGCGAATTTCTCCCTTAACCTTTGTTAAAATTTGCGCATCTGGCACATCGGTTAAGGCGTGGTTCACAGTCAAGCTGCGCATACCGTCTTCGACTTCGCCTATGCTCGTATATATGGACATAAGGGTAAAGCTAACCCACCCCGACATTTGCGCAATGCGCATCGCGATTGCACCTGCGGCCGCAATAGCGCCTGCACTGGCCAAACCCTGTTGCCAAAGCATCAAGGTCGCCCCGATCAACAAAACAGGCAAGACCCCCGCTAAAGTCATCAACGCCAAGCGAAACCAGGTTGAAATCTCACCAAATTCTAGACTGCGCTGGCGAAATACTTCCATCGCGTCAAGGGCTACCCGATCTTCATAGGCATCATGGGCAAAAAGCTTGACCGTTTTGATATTGGTGATCGTATCCACCACCTGCCCCGACACCATTGCCCGCGCGGCTGCCCGTGCGGCCGAGTTCTTCTTCACCCGCGGCACAAAATGCCGAATGAGAAAAATATAAATCAACAACCAAACAGCCAACAAAACCGCAATGCGCACGTCAATCGACACCAAATAGATGACCGAGGCCACAACCGACGCCAACGCAAAAGCGCCCGTGTTGATCGTTTCGGTCACAACATCCGTCACCGCCCGCGCCGCTTGCATTTGCTTTTGCGCAATTCGTCCTGCGAAATCATTATCAAAAAAGGTAATAGATTGCCCCAAAGTCCAGCGGTGCAGCCGTGACAAGACCAAAGGCATCACATTAGGCCCAATGATGATCGAATTGGCCGCAGATGAGGCGGCAAAAGCCAAAGGTCGTGCCACCAAGTAAAACAGCGCGCAGAACCCCAGTGACCAAGCATGGTCGCTAAAAAATCCACTTGCACCACTGGCAAGTGAGGCATCGACCACCCAGCCTAAAATCCAAGCCGACACAACCTCGGCCGTGCCCGCAATCGCAGAGACAAAGGCCGCAAAGCCCAACATTTTCCAAGAGCCTTTAAGACACCAATTGAAAAACGCGCCAATGCTGCGCGGGGGTGGGCCTGCGGCGGGCCGAAAGGCAGGTATCAAAGCCCCAAGGCCCAAAAGGATTTTCATTCATCATCTTCCGTTGTGATAAAGCCGCCCGATTGGCGCGACCAAAATTTAGCGTAAAGTCCGTCTTTGGCAATAAGCGCGCTATGGGTGCCCTGCTCGACGACCCGCCCCGCGTCTAAGACCACAATACGGTCAAGCTGGGCTATGGTCGACAGGCGATGTGCGATTGCGATCACTGTTTTGCCCCGCATCACCCCGTAAAGCGTGTCTTGGATAAGGGCCTCTACCTCACTATCTAGGGCGCTTGTCGCCTCATCCAAGATCAAAATCGGTGCGTTCTTTAGAATAACCCTCGCCAGTGAAATTCGTTGGCGCTGACCGCCCGATAGCTTAACCCCACGCTCACCCACATGAGCGTCATAGCCAGTTCGACCGGTTGGATCTTCAAGGTTCAAAATAAACTCATGCGCTTGGGCCTGTTTGGCGGCGGCAATGATTTGCGCGTCGGTGGCCTGACCGTAACCATAAGCAATATTTTCCCGTACCGAGCGGTGCAAAAGACTGCTATCTTGGCTTACCATTCCCACTTGGTTACGCAAACTATCTTGGGTAACTTGCGAAATATCTTGCCCATCGATCGAAATTGAGCCCAACTCGGCGTCATAAAAACGCAAAACCAGCTTAACCAACGAGGATTTCCCCGCCCCCGAGCGGCCAATTAATCCAATTTTTTCGCCCGCTTTGATCTGCAGGTCAACGCCTTGCAAGCCACCCATAGTGCGCCCGTAATGATGGACAACCCCCGCAAGCGTGATCTCGCCCTTAGTCACTTTAAGGTCTTTGGCACCAGATACGTCAACTAAAGTGACGGGCTGCGCGATAGTTTCCATACCCTCAGCTACCACTCCCAAGGCTTGTACGAGCGAAGTCGTGGCCCACATCACCCAATAGGACATATTGTTAAGCCGCAGTGCTAAAGTTGACGCCGCCGCCACCGTGCCGACCGTGGCTTGCCCCTGATACCAAAGCACCAAGGCCCAGCCCGCAATCCCCAAGATCAAACAGCCATTTAAAAAAGTCAGCGTCAGATCCATCAGCGTGATGATGCGCATTTCCTTTTGAAAAGTCTTGCGCGCCACCTCAATCGTTTCTTTGGCATAGGTGATTTCGCTACCCTCTTGGGCGGCCAATTTTACGGTGTGAATATTGGTATAGGCATCCACCACCCGCCCCGTCACCGCCGAGCGCGCATCGGATGAGGCTTTTGAGGCAGGGCCTGCACGTCTAATCGTCCAATTGGCCAAAAGCAAATAAAGCACAAACCAAATCACCAAAGGCACCGCCAAGCGCAGATCTGCGTCGGCCAGCATTGCCCCTGCCCCTAAGACCGTGACAGCCGAAAAAGCCATCGCGTCAAAGGTTTGAAACACAGCGTCCCCCGCTGCGGGTGGCGTTTGCATGATGCGATTGGCCAACCGCCCCGCAAAATCGCTTTCAAACCAACCAACGGGCTGGCGCAAGACATGGCTATGAGCGCGGTAGCGGATCATCGTTCCGAAATTTGGCAAGATAGTGTTGTGTAGCAGCGCCACATTTGCACTGATGATGATAGGCCGTAGTATAAGAACGACCAGTGCCATGGCGATAATCTCAGAGCCGTGGCTATTCCAAACCACAGGCGGGGCGGCGTTGCTCAAAAGATCAACCACGCGGCCCAGATACCAGATCAAAAATACATCAAAACTGGCCGCCATCACCGACAAGGAGCCCGTCGCCAAAAACACAAATTTAAAAGGTATGACATATTCACGCAGAAACGGCCAAAGCCGCTTTTCGGGTGTATCATTGGGTACATAGGCGCGATAAGGATCAACCAAATTCTCAAAAAACCGAAACATCGCGCTTTCCTTGCATATAGGCTTCACAAGAAACAGATAGCACAAATTATTTGGTTTGAAAGTTAAGCCAGCGCCAAAAGCGCCAATTTTGACGCGGTAAAACCAGACTTTATCCAATGCTGTTCAAGATACTTAAGCCGCGCCCCGATTTGCGGGCCCCGCAGGCTTGGATCAAGATCGGTCCCCCGTAGAGGAAAAACTGCCCCCGCGCCCAAAGCCAATGCGAATGCTAAATCGCCGCTTAGGGGCGTTTCAAACACGGCAGCACGGCACAAAAGTACCGAAAGGGCCAGATCAAACCCAAAAAAATAGGCCAATTCAGCGGCCTGCGTAGGTGTGCCCATTTCTTGGCGCAAAACGCTAAGGCCGCGTGCCTCGGCCCGACTCAGGCGCAAGCGCGGCGCGTCGACTGGTCCACCCAAAACTGCTAAACGGCGCAAGAAATTTGGGGCTTTGTCTTGCTCAAAATGCACCAAAGGCCCGAGTGCGGTCGTATCACTGCCCGGCAAAATAAGCGCTAAAGCACCAATCGCTTGCATGGCCGAGACGGCGGGTGCTGGGTTTGGGGCCGACAAAAGCTTGCGCATTTCAGCACCAATCCGTTCGCTGGAAAGTGCTGAAATTCCACCTATTGCCTGCGCGCAGGCGGCCAGAGCTTGAGGGTCAAGACCCGCCATTGGGTCGCCGTAAAGCGCGTGAAACCTGAAAAACCGCAAGATCCGCAGATGATCTTCTGCGATGCGTTTTGTCGCGTCACCCACAAAGACTACCCGTCCTGCGCGCAGATCGGAAAGCCCCCCCAGCGGGTCGATGACCCGACCCTCATAATCGGCATAAACCGCGTTCATGGTGAAGTCGCGCCGCATCGCATCATCGAGCAGGTTTCTCGAAAAGCGCACCAGCGCATGGCGCCCGTCGGTCTCAATATCGCTGCGAAAGGTGGTGATTTCATGGACGATCCCGCCCGCAACGACAGTGACAGTGCCATGATCAAACCCTGTGGGAATGGCCTTAAAACCCGCATCGCGTGCGATGTCTACAGTTTCTTGCGGCAAAGCATCGGTTGCTAAATCCAGATCCGTACTGCCTCGCCCCATCAGCGCGTTGCGCACCGCACCGCCTACGAAATAAAGCGCGTAGCCTTTGCCAAGAAAAGTATTGAAAAGCTTTTGGGTTGCTTCCTCGTGTAACCAGGCTTGGTTTAAGACCAAAGGCGCGGTCACGTTTGCAACATAACGGCTAAACCGCGCAAAATACGCGCGGTGGCCCCCCAAATATAAAAGGGTCCGTAAGGCACAACGTAAAAAGACCGCCACTCACCACCAAAAAAGCGTTTTTCAATTCGATAATTGGTCAGGTTGGCTAGATGCGCAAGCGGCACGGTAAAAACCTCAGCCACTTCTGATCGTTGCAAATTTGGGATGAAATCAGCATTGATATGCGCTAAAATCGGGGTAACAAGAAACCCGGTAACAGTTTCATGCGGTGCCAAAGCACCAATCACCGTCACCTGATCAGCGCGCAGGCCAATTTCTTCGTCAGCTTCGCGCAAAGCCGCATCGGTGACAGAGCAGTCTTGAGCGTCAACCTTACCACCTGGAAAGGCAATTTGCCCAGGATGATGCACCAATGCCTGCGCGCGTTTGGTTAAAATAATCACCGCTTCTTGCGGCTTTTCCCATACGGTGACCAACACCGCCGCAGGGCGCAATATGCGCTCGGACGGGGTGAAGATTTGCCCGTTCAGATCGAAATCTGACGAAGCGCCGGCTTTGCGGCCCAAAGCATGGGTCAGGGCCTCAGGGCGCATCCTCGCCCTCGAAACTATGACCCAGCTGATCTGGGGTAAATTCATAATGAGCCCCACAAAATTGACAATCAGCGGTGATCACGCCTTGGTCGGTGACCATATCGGCCAGATCATTTGTGTGGTAGGTGGCCAGGGATTCTTTCACCTTTGGCGCCGAACAAGAACAGCCAAAGCGCAGGGGCTGCGCCTCAAAGACCCGCGCGCCTTCTTCGTGAAAAAGGCGCACCAAAAGCTCGGTAGGTTGCACGGTTGGGCCGATCAGCTCAAGATCTTCAACCGTATCCAAAAGCGCGTTGGCGCGGCGCCAGTTCTCACCTTCGGCACCGTCTAAAATATCATCGGCACGCAAAAGCCCATCGGGATGGACAGGTTCAAGCGCTGCGGCAAAGGGGCTGGCTTTTGGCATGGTTTGCAACATCACGCCCCCCGCACGCCAATGCAGGGCCTGACCAGGCATTTGCGACTTGCCAAAGCTTAGCGCAAAACGGGTGGGCAATTGTTCTGATTGGGCAAAATATGCCCCCGCACAATCTGAAAGCGATCCGCCAACCAGTGGGGTGATACCCTGATAGGGCACCATGCCTACGCCTTGATCGATCAATATCGCAAAAAAACCTTGACCAATTTGCGCAAAAGTGGGCCCTTCGGCTTGTAGCTTTTCGGGATCATAGCCAGCATACGCGCGCAGTCTTGCTGGCTGACCATCTTCGGTCGGGCCGTAATAATCCGTGGCAATCATTGACACCGCCCCATCGCCGCGAATTTGCAACGAGAGTTTCCAGCGCAATTTAATGGTTTGTCCGATCAAAGCGGTCAGCAACGTGGCTTCGGCCACCAAAGCCTCGATCAAAGGAGGGTAATTATGTTGCGACAAAACCTGATCCAATACCCCATCAAGGCGCACCACGCGGCCGCGAATGTCGGAGTGATCAAGTTGAAAGGGTAGGACCGTATCGTCCCAAGCAATTTTAGATGTAATGGTCATAACCGTTCCTTTGGGCCTAGGCCTTGCCTTACCGCGACTATATAGTAAGGGCAACCATTGCTCAAAGGTTGTGTGATATGCGCAGATTCGGCCAGACCCCAACTTCCGGCCAGAAATACCGCCGCAGACCCGGTGTTTACTGTATTTTGCTCCGCGAAGGGTCGGTTTTAACAACTTTTCAATCAAACCCCATTCCAGAGTTTCAGCTTCCCGGTGGTGGCATTGATAAGGGCGAACATCCTATCACGGCCCTACACCGTGAAGTGCGTGAAGAAACGGGCTGGCGCATCAAAGTCCAAAAAAGATTGGGCTGCTACAAACGATTCACCTATATGCCAGAATATGACCTTTGGGCCGAAAAAATCTGCCATATATATTTAGCGCGCCCCGTTTTGCGCTTAAGCGATCCTACAGAACAAGGCCACGAGGCAGTGTGGATGCATCCTTCGGCAGCCCTGTACGAGTTAGCGATAGACGCCGATCGTTTTATGCTAAGAGTGGCGCTTAACATTACGACAAGGCCTTAGACACATTTTGCAAATAAACTTTCTGTTTAGATCAAAAACTCAGAAATTGTTTCATCAGAAGTAATGTCACGGTAAGGAAAACCTGCCTCTTCTAAAAGGGCAAAAAGTGTCGTGAAATTGTTAGTATTTTTGGTTTCGATGCCGATTAAAACCGACCCAAAATTGCGCGCGGACTTTTTTAAATATTCAAAGCGAGCAATGTCATCATCAGGGCCCAGCATTGATAAAAACTCACGCAATGCGCCGGGGCGTTGGGGCATCCTGAGTATTAGGTATTTTTTAAGACCCGCAAATCTTTGGGCCCGCTCTTTAACTTCAGGTAGGCGTTCAAAGTCAAAGTTCCCTCCCGAGGTGACCAAAATAACAGTCTTGCCTTTTATCTGTTGCGCCAATTGTGGCAAGACATCGACCGATAATGCTCCCGCGGGTTCGAGCACAATGCCTTCGATATTCAACATCATCAACATGGTCATACAAATGCGATCTTCTGGGGCCAACAGCACCTGCTCGGGGGCGACCCATTTTAAACGTTCAAAGGTCTTTTCCCCCATGCGCGCTACCGCGGCGCCGTCGACAAAACTATTTACCTGAGACAAAGCAACTGGATGGCCCGCGGCCAAAGCCGCCGTCATACTAGCTCCACCTTTTGGTTCAACAAAATAATAAGCGGTATGGGGTGCAACTTCGCGCAGATAGCTTGTCACCCCCGCACTTAACCCGCCACCACCAACGGGTAAAATTACTAAATCAGGAGCTTTTCCCAACTGCTCGTAAATTTCAACCGCAACCGTAGCTTGACCTTCGATTACGTCATTATCATCAAAAGGAGATAGGAAGTGCGCGCCCTTATCCTGGCAAAAGCCTTGCGCAGCCAAAAGAGTTTGGTCGAAATAATCCCCTAAAAGCACAATATCAACCACCCCCGCTCCAAAGTTGCGGGTCTTGTCGATCTTTTGCTGCGGGGTGGTCACCGGCATAAAAATCGTGCCGCGCACGCCGAAATAGCGGCAAGCATAAGCCACACCTTGGGCATGATTGCCCGCGCTTGCACAAACAAAGTGAGTTTGCGAAGGGGCATTGGCCAGGAATTTGCGCATCGCATTAAAGGCGCCGCGCAATTTATAGCTGCGCACCGGACTCAGATCTTCGCGCTTTAACCAAATATCCGCCTCATATAGGACAGAAAGATAATCATTGCGCTGCAAAGGTGTTGGATCAAACAACGTGCGCATAGCTCGAGCGGTTTCTTGGGATTTTTTACAAAAATCATTCATCGTCAAGATTAATCATGAGAAGACACACTTGCCAATGGGCAGGTCTTGTCCCTCGACATAAAAATCATTAGACGGACGACAGTTTATATTGGAGCATGGCATGTCTTCTCCCAAAAAAGTTGTTTTGGCCTATTCTGGTGGGCTTGATACATCTATCATTCTAAAATGGCTACAAACCGAATATGGTTGCGAAGTCGTAACCTTTACCGCCGACCTTGGCCAAGGCGAAGAGCTAGAGCCCGCGCGCCAAAAAGCGGTACTTTTGGGAATTGACCCCAAAAACATCTATATCGAAGATGTGCGCGAAGAGTTTGTGCGCGACTTTGTCTTTCCGATGTTCCGCGCTAATGCGCTTTATGAGGGGCTTTATTTGCTTGGCACCTCGATCGCACGGCCTTTGATTTCAAAACGTCTGGTTGAGATTGCCGCCGAAGTTGGGGCCGATGCGGTCGCGCACGGCGCCACAGGCAAAGGCAATGACCAAGTACGGTTTGAGCTGTCTGCCTATGCGCTCAACCCCGGTATTCGCGTGATTGCGCCTTGGCGCGAATGGGACCTAACAAGCCGAACGCGTTTGTTGGAATTTGCGGAAAAGAACCAAATCCCAATTGCCAAAGACAAGCGCGGCGACGCACCTTTCTCGGTAGATGCAAATTTACTGCACACTTCATCCGAGGGGAAAGTGCTTGAAAACCCAGGCCAAGAAGCGCCTGATTATGTTTATCAACGCACCGTCAGCCCAGAAGCTGCACCCGATCAGGCCGAAATGGTCGAAATCAGCTTTGAGTGCGGCGACGCAGTGGCAATTAATGGTGTGGCCATGTCACCCGCAACCATTTTGACTGAACTCAACCGTTTGGGAGGTATGCATGGGGTTGGGCGGCTTGATCTGGTGGAAAACCGTTTTGTCGGTATGAAATCACGCGGCGTTTATGAAACCCCGGGAGGCACGATCTTGCTTGAAGCCCACCGCGGGATTGAGCAGATCACACTAGATGCAGGTGCTGGCCATCTCAAAGACAGTATCATGCCACGTTATGCTGAGCTGATTTACAACGGATTTTGGTTCAGCCCAGAGCGCGAGATGCTGCAAGCTCTGATCGACAAAAGCCAAGAGCATGTCACAGGCACGGTGCGGATTAAGCTTTACAAAGGTTCTGCGCGCACAGTGGCACGTTGGTCAGATTACAGTCTTTACTCGGAAAAACACGTCACATTTGAAGAGGATGCGGGCGCTTACGACCAAAAAGACGCGGCAGGTTTTATTCACCTAAACGCCCTGCGTCTCAAGCTCATAGCGACTCGCAATACGCGGGTTAAGAAATAGCTTTTTCATGCCATAGACCCTTTAAAGCCGCCCCTTTAAGGTCGGCTTTAAAGTTTATAGGCCGCAAGAGCTTGATAATGGGGCAAGGCTTGGGCCACTAAGTCATAATAGGGTTTGGCCAGCTTTGGCTCCATAGCGTTTGGCGCCTCAAATCCCTGCGACCGGTGCACCGCACCATACCAATGCGGGGCCCAAACACCATCATCCTTATGGCCGCCTTGCGGCCAAGCAAGCATTCCCGGGTCAAATTCAATATCCAAAGCGGCGCACAGTCGGCTCAAGGTTTGTCTCGGATTTGTCAAAATATCTTGGCTGTCTATAACCAAGGGCCGATGACCAAGCCAATCTGTCACCTCATCAAAAAGCTTGGCCTGTTGCACGAACCCGATATCATCCAAATTGGGCCCTTCACGTTTTTTCGCGTAAGAGGCCACGACCAAAGCAGGGTGTCGGATCAAAAACACATTGTCGCACTGGCGCATAAAACTGCGGTCAAACTCTTTGACCATATGTAAGGTCATGTGTTTTTGGTAAAAAAGCGGCTGACCGTCGTTCGGCCTTTGGGCGCAGGCTTGGGCGATCAGCTCGGGGTCCGTCTCATGCGCTTTTAGGATTTTCACACGCACCGGATGATCAATGCCTGTTTGGGCCAGATAGGCGGCGTAGAAAGGCTCGTCCCAAACCGCACAATCGCGGCGCGCACCAAAAGAATACATCAAAGCCGTTGACAGATTGCGCGGACCCGACCACATGGCGATGGTTTTTGCATTTTGTGGCATCACCGACCTGCGCCGTGACGGACGATCAGATCTTTATAAAGGCCGCGCAGACGCTCGGTCACAGGGCCCATTGTGCCCGTGCTAATTTGTCGCCCATCAATTTGCGAAACAGGGGTTTGCGCACCAAAGGTGCCGGTCAAAAATGCCTCGTCTGCGCTATAAGTATCGACAAGCGAGAAGTTGCGCTCATAAACGGGAATATCATTGGCCCGGCACAGATCGATGACCTTTTGCCGCGTAATGCCGTTCATACAGTAATCGCCCGTACTGGTCCAAACCGCGCCCTTTTTCACAATAAAGAAATTACACGCATTAGTCGTATTCACAAACCCATGCACATCTAGCATCAAAGCCTCATCCGCGCCGGCTTTTTGGGCGGCGATACAGGCCAAAATGCAGTTCAATTTGGAATGCGAGTTCAGCTTAGGATCTTGCGTCATAGGCAAGCCGCGTAAATGTGGTACCGTGGCCAAAGTAATGGGACGCGGGATTTTTGGCAACGAATGTTCCATGATGATAACGATAGTCGGCCCTTGGGTCGACAGGTTTGGATGTTGAAAAGGGCGGTTCTTGATGCCGCGCGTCAACATCAGGCGGGCATGGGCGTCACTGGTCATGCCATTGGCCGCTTGCGTGTCTAAAAGCGCTTTTTTAAAACCGTCGCGGTCAAGTATTAGGTCAAGGTCAATGGCCTTGGCCGCCTCGAACAAGCGATCAAGATGTTCGTCCCAAAAGGCCCAAACCCCGTTATAAAGGCGCAGCCCCTCCCATACGCCATCACCCATCATAAACCCCGCATCATAAACCGACACAGTGGCCAAGGCCTTGGGCGTGATTTTACCGTTTACATAAATCATAACCGCATCATTACGGGCATCATCTTCTGCCTGGTGGGTGGTGACATGATCGGTTCGGGACTCTGACATGATGACTTTCTAACAAGGGAAGCAGCTTTGGTGATCGTGTCAAAGCTCATAAGACTTGGCAAGTCGCTTCACCCTTGCTTTTAGGAAGAAATGTCCCAAATGTAGAGTTTAAAGAAGGAAGCGCCCATGTCACAAGATCAGATTATTTTGCACAATTACCCTCAATCGCCCGTTGCCGAAAAGGTGCGGGTGGCTTTGGGGATTAAGGGGTTGGTTTGGCACTCGGTAGAAATCCCGCGCTTGCCGCCCAAACCGTTGCTTTTGCCGCTAACGGGGGGCTATCGGCGCACGCCTGTTATGCAAATTGGTGCTGATATTTACTGTGACAGCCAATGTATCATCAATGAGCTTGAACAACGCTTCCCTACACCTTCGTTTTTTCCAACAAAAGACGGCGCATTTTTATGGATGTTGGGCCGGTTGATTGATGAGCAGCTTTTCACCTATACGGTCAAGATCGTACTTGGTTCAGGCGTGGCCACTTTACCGCCTGAGTTTGCCAAAGATCGCGGGCGACTTTATTTGGGGCCTGACTGGGTGCAGGCTCTGCAAAAAGCCAATGGCGAATTGCCGCATTTGGTGGCGCAAATGGCCGCCTACCTCAGCGCGATTGACGCGCAAATGGCCGATGGGCGCGGCTATCTTTCAGGCGAAGCGCCTGCGCAGATTGATGCGCATCTTTACCATCTGATTTGGTTTTTACGGGGCCGCTGGGACCAAGGGCCGAAGTTTTTGGGAGCGTTTACGCATCTTTGCGCTTGGGAGGGGCGCATTCAAGCCATCGGCCACGGGCATATGTCTACCCTAAGCGGATCAGAGGCGCTGGCCATCGCGGCAAGTGCCTCCCCAAAGCCGCTACCCCCAAGCGACAGCGATCACCAGGGCTTAACCCTTGGAAAAACGGTTACGATCTGCCCCGATGTTGATGCGGGCGAAACACCCGTTACTGGCACGGTAGCCAGCTTTGATACCCATCGTGTGACCCTAGCACTTCAAAGTGCCGATCTTGGAGCGCTGCAGGTACATTTCCCGCGATCGGGCTATCGCATCACCCCATTGTAGGAGCGGTTATGAAAATCGGCATCAAAGAGCTTATCGCCCAAGCCTCGGCAGAAATTGTTACCCTCACTCCCGCCGAGGTCAGCACCTTGCCGCCCGAAAACGTTCAAATCATCGATTTGCGCGACCGGCGGGAGCTTGAACGGGAAGGTCGCATCATCGGTGCTTTTAACTGCCCGCGCGGTATGTTGGAATTTTGGATCGACCCCAAAAGCCCCTATCACAAGGCGGTTTTTGCGGTTGATAAGCAGTTTATCTTTTACTGCGCATCGGGTTGGCGCTCGGCCTTGGCAACAAAAACTGCTGCCGATATGGGGCTTGAAAATGTAGCCCATATTGGCGGGGGCTTTACCGCTTGGACAGAGGCGGGCCTGCCCACCGAAATGGTCACCGCGCGCTAGTTAAATGGATTTTTGGGGCTACGGTCTTGCGACAGGCTGGCTTGACTGGCAAGAACCAGCCCCTCGATTGCGTCGGCAAGGTGGCTGTCCATAATATGATCATCCCCATTGGCAACGCGTAACTTATGGGCCGCCATCAAAACCGCCGCATGGGTGATACCTTGGGGCGGTTCAAACTTATAACAGGCCAGCTCAATCATCAGGCCCAGCGGGTCTTTGAAATAGATCGAATTCATAAAGCCGCGATCTTTTGGCCCTGTGACCGCCACGCCTCGGGTTTTCAACCGCTCGACCGCAAGGCCAAAGGTTGCGGCGCTGACGTTAAAGGCAATGTGATGCACAGCCCCTTGGTCGGTTGAGGTGCGGCTGTGGTCGGGTTTTAGGTCTTCATTGGTGAAAATCGTAATCAACCGCCCATCACCAGGATCAAAATAAAGATGCCCCTCTGAAGGCTTATCAAGATTGGGTTGTTCAAAAATAAAAGGCATGCCTAGCACGCCTTCCCAGAAATCAATCGAGGTTTGCCGATCGGCCCCCATAAGGGTGATGTGATGCAGCCCTTGCGTTTGAATCTTTTGCATTTTTCTTCCTTAGCCTGTCCCTACAAACATAAGGTGCGCACCCGTCATATCAAGTGCGATCAAATGAAACGGTTCCAAAGATTTTCCAAACGCTCTTGCCCGCCTGATTTTGGCACAGGGTTCACGCCCTGATCGCGCACCCTTTGCGCCGCCTGATCAAGTGATCCTGAAAGCATGGCTTTCGCCTCGGGACTTTTCCACCCCGCATAGCGCTTGGCGCGTGCCTCCTCAAGCGCTCCATCCTCAAATAGTGCTACCGCCGCCTTGAGGGCGCGCGCGCACGTATCCATCCCACCCACATGCGCCAAGATAAGGTCTTGCGGGTCTAATGATTGGCGGCGCAATTTGGCATCAAAGTTAGTGCCACCTGTCTTGTAACCACCTGCTCGCAAAATCTCATAAAAAGCTAAGGCTTTTTCGCCATGGTTATTTGGAAATTGATCGGTGTCCCACCCCGACTGATAGTCGTTGCGGTTCATATCAATCGATCCGAATATCCCAAGCGATGTGGCAAGCGCGATCTCATGCTCAAAACTGTGACCCGCCAAAATAGCGTGACCTTGTTCGATATTCACTTGCACTTCTTTTTCCAAATCAAAATCTTTTAAAAAGCCATAGACAGTCGCCACATCATAATCATATTGGTGTTTGCTAGGCTCTTGCGGCTTTGGCTCGATTAAAATCGCGCCTTTAAATCCAATTTTATATTTATATTCAACTACTTGTTGTAGGAACCGGCCCGCGTGGGCGCGCTCAGCGGCAAGGTCAGTGTTGAGCAATGTCTCATAACCTTCGCGCCCGCCCCACAGCACATAATTTTGCCCACCAAGCTTAAGGGTAGCATCCATATTGGCCTGCACGGTGGCGGCGGCATAGGCATAAATATCAGGGTCAGGATTGGTGGCCGCCCCCGACATAAAGCGGCGATGGCTAAAAAGATTTGCCGTGCCCCATAGAAGTCTGGCCTTATGGCTTTGTTGTTTTTCAGCCAGATAATCAACCATTTCCTCTAGATTACGTTGTGACTGGGCAAAGGTCGTACCTTCAGGACGCACATCGGCATCATGAAAACAGTAAAAAGGATTACCCAAAATATCAAACATCTCAAAGGCCACATCGGCCTTAAGTTTGGCCAGCCCAATCTCATCGCCAAACCAAGGGCGCTCAAAGGTTTGGCCCCCAAATGGATCGCCGCCTTGCCATGCAAAAGAATGCCAATAGGCAACAGAAAAGCGCAAATGCTCCGCCATCGGTTTGCCCAAGATCACCTCGTCAGGGTTATAATGACGAAAGGCGAATTCATTGGTCGAGCTGGGCCCCTCATAGGTGATGGTCGGGATATTGGCAAAAAAGTCGGTCATCTAAGAACCTTTGGATTAAAGTGTTAAAATCACTGATTGCGCTGCACGAAAACGATCATAGCCGGCAGCATAAGCTTGGGTAAGCTCGTAAACAGGTTCGATTACCGCAGAAATCGGCGGTTCAGTTGCGATCTCGCTACCCTGACCAGTGTCCGCCATAATAGCTAACCGTGCAGCACCATAGGCCGCACCAAAATCACCCTGCTCAGGGACTTTTACGGCGATATCCAGGGCCGTAGCGATGGCCGAAAGCCAATACGTCGAATTTGCCCCACCTCCGACTGCAATCAAGCTGTCCAGTTTTGTGCCCGTGGCAGCAAGGGCATTTTTACAGTCCAGCAGAGCGTAGGTCACCCCTTCAAGAACGGCGCGGGTGCCTGCTGCGCGGTCAGTAGCATGCTCGAGCCCGACAAAAGCGCCCCGTACGAGAGCTGAGTTTAGCGGCGTACGCTCGCCGCCCAAATAGGGTAGAAACGCTGTTTTTGTAGGAGGCTTTAGGACACCTAGTTCTTGCGTTAACATTTGGGCATCTTGCCCAACAAAGTTGCCATACCAATTCAAAGCATCACTCGCAGACAAGATCACGCCCATTTGGTGCCATGTGTTTGGAACGGCGTGACAAAAACTGTGGACGGCTGTTTCGGCAGCAGGTTGATAACGGTCGTTGGCGGCAAATAACACCCCCGATGTTCCCAAAGACACCAAAGCTTCACCCGCACGCACCACGCCCACGCCCACGGCTGCGGCGGCATTATCGCCACCACCGCCCGCGACAATCACCGATTTGGGTAGACGCCAGCGTTCGGCCAAAACATCGCGCAGCTGTCCCGAGACTTCGGCCCCCTCGACCAAGCGGGGCATTTGTGCCCGTGTCAGGCCCGTAGCTTGCAAACAGTCATCGGACCAATCGCGTTTTCCGGTATCGAGCCAACTTGTGCCCGCCGCATCAGACATTTCAGCAACATAATCGCCCGTAAGCCAAAGGCGCAAATAGTCTTTTGGCAAAAGGACTTTAGCTATTTGCTCCCAAACACGCGGCTCATGAAGGCGCAACCATAAAAGTTTTGGCGCCGTAAAACCTGGGAAAACAATATTTCCCGTCAAACGGCGAAACATCGGGTCGCCGTCAAGTTCAGAGGCCTCCTGATGACTGCGGGTATCGTTCCATAAAATACAAGGCCGCAAGACTTCATCGGCTGCATTCAGCACGGTGGCGCCGTGCATATGGCCTGAAATTCCAATGCCTTTGACTGCACTTAAACCAAAGAGCGCCAATTTATCCAGAACAGCCTCAGCGGCGGCAATCCAGTCTGCGGGCAGCTGTTCGGACCAGCCGTCATGAGGGCGCTGCACTGTTAATGGGGCGACGGCTTCGGCCAAAATAGTTTGATTTTCGTCAATCAAAATGCCCTTTAGGCCGGAGGTTCCAAGATCAAGGCCAATATACATCACACTCCTTGATTGGACTGTTTGCCCATAATGATCATGCCCAAGATCTCGTCGTCGGTCACTTTGTCAACGTCAACCGTGCCTACAAGTTGGCCGTTTTTCATGACCGAGGCGCGATCGCAAAGTTTCATCACATTATGTATGTCATGCTCGATCAAAAAGATGCCAAGTCCTTGTTTTTTCAGTTCTTCAATAAGTTCGGCTACCATTTGAGTTTCTTGTGGGCCCAACGCAGCGGTTGGCTCGTCCATGATTAGGATTTTGGCATTGAAATAGACTGCCCGCGCAATCGCTACCGATTGGCGCTGCCCACCCGATAGCGCCGAGACGGGTACATTGAACTTGCGGAAGTTCGGATTTAGCCGCGCCATGATTTTGCGGGTCTCAGCCTCCATTTGCGCTTCGTCTAAAAGACCCGCGGAATTGATCAACTCGCGTCCCAAAAACAGATTTGCTGCCGCGTTTAGATTGTCAGCCAAAGCCAAAGTTTGGTAAATCGTTTCGATATTTTGGGCCCGCGCATCACGCGGGTTGTTAATAGTGACCTTTTGGCCATCAATAAAAACTTGCCCGTGATCGGGACGATAGGCCCCCGATAGGCATTTGATCAGCGTTGATTTGCCTGCACCATTATGGCCCAAAAGCCCAACAACTTCGCCTGCGAAAAGATTAACTGTTACGTGATCAACCGCTTTGATCCCACCAAAAGATATTGAAATGTCGCGCATCTCAACAAGAGGGGTGTTTGTGGTGCGTGTCATTATGGGCCCCTATTTCGATTTGCTGCGGTAAAGATTATCAAGATAAACCGCTAAGACCAAAACAATCCCCACGACAATCTGCTGAATAGCGGTATCAAAGCCAATCAACACCATGCCGGTTTGTAAGCTTTGCATCACCAAAGCTCCCAAAATCGCCCCGTAAATAGTGCCAACACCGCCCGCAAGCGATGTGCCCCCAATCACGGCGGCGGCGATCACGTAAAGCTCGTCCAGCAGGCCAAGCGCGTTGGTGGCCGAGTTCAAGCGCGCCGATGCCACAGCACCCGCAAGACCTGCGAGCATGCCCATCAGCGAAAAAATCTTGAGCGTCATCCAACGAGTATTGATCCCTGCCAAGCTAGCAGCTTCGGGATTACCGCCGATTGCAAAAACATAACGCCCAAAACGGGTACGCGTGAGCAAAATTGTCATTAACACGCCAACGGAGATCAGAATCAAAACGGGAATGGCAAAACCGTGGCTGATAAAAATACCCTCGGGCGGTACGATTGTGTTATTGGCGGCGGCCAGCGCTTTAATAATTCCCTTGGGCAATGGATAGGCGTTAACCAACAAAACAGATCCGATGATCGTCCCACAGCCAATTGCTGCAAGCAGCACTTCTGCCCACATAGGGCGCAATGGGAAGTCGTGTTTCACTCGCTGCGCTCGACCACTTTGCATCATCCAAAGCACACCAGCGCAGGCAATAAGACCCACCACCCAGCTGCCCCAAGCGCCTATTGCCCCGTAAGGCCCACCACCCAAAAGTGCAAAGGTTTGATCGACGGGTGAAATAGTTTTACCGCCGGCCGAAATAAAGGCCATGCCTCGCCAGATTAACAAACCGCCCAAAGTTACGATAAATGCGGGGATCCTACAATATGCGATCAACCAGCCATGCAAAGCCCCAATTATCGCGCCTGCAATGAGGCCCACAATCACGGTAATGACCCAAATGGCAGGATGGCCAAGCCCCAGATATTGCGGCAGAACTTCTACTTGCAAAATACCCATCATCATGGCTGTCACACCCACAAGCGCACCCACAGACAGGTCGATATTGCGTGTCACAATCACCAAAACCATGCCCGTAGCCATAATCCCGATGGATGAGGTCTGAACCGAAAGATTCCAAAGATTGCGCGGCGTTAAAAACGCCCCCATGCCATTCACGAAAAGCCCATAATAGTGAAAACCCAGCCAAATCAACAATAAAGCACCCGCCATGCCGGCCAGTCTTGTGTCAATCTCGGTTACGCGCAAAAAGCTGGTTAGGGGGCTTATCTTGCTTTGCGGTTTTTTAGATGAGTTTGAATCGGTAAATGGGTCTTGGGTCATTTAGCTGTCCAGCGCTGTTAAAAATGGTACCCATGTTTGACGCCATGCCAAATACTTGGGATTTGGGGCGCAGTGCGCCAAAGAAAAGGCTGGCGCGGCAAGCCGCGCCAGCCTTAGGACTTAGTTACAGCCATCAACGCCAGCCATAGCACCTTCACAAGCTTGCGCTTTTGAGATGTGGCCCGCATTAATTGCAACGCTTAGGTTGCCTTTAGTCACAGGTGTCGGAGCCAGCAAGATCGCATTCATCTCAACGCCTTTAGCGCCACCGTTGAATGTTGATGCGCCTGCAATGGCGTCCATCGCAGTACCAGCAGCCAAAGCCGAGGCGATCTCGCCTGCTGCTTTACCAAGTTGACGCGAGTCTTTCCAAACCGAAACAGTTTGAGAACCACGTGCAACACGGTTCAAAGCGGCCAAGTCACCGTCTTGGCCGCCAACAGGGATAACCATCCCTTGTGCTGCCAAAGCTGCTATAACGCCGCCTGCCATACCGTCATTTTCAGCCAAAACTGCGTCAACTTTATTGTTGTTCGCTGTTAGGATTTGCTCCATGTTTTTCTGAGCATTTTCTGGCTTCCAACCGTCAGAGAAAACTTCACCAACGATTTTGATTTTGCCAGAAGCAACATCAGCACCGATCACTTCCATCATGCCTTCAAGCAAGAAAGCCGCGTTTGGATCGCCGGGATCGCCTTTGATGATCGCATAGTTACCGCCACCTTGAACGCCAGAAACGGTCTCAGCGATAATCGAGCCTACGCCTTTATTGTCAAACGTCAGATAGAAGGTGCGCGCATCTTCGATCAGACGGTCATAACCAACAACGGGCAGGCCTTCGTTTGCAGCCATTTCAATTGCAGGCGCGATCGCGTCTTTGTCCCAAGCGTTGATGATCAGAGCATCAGCACCTTGTGCAATTAAAGCTTCAATGTCAGTCAATTGTTTTGCTGAAGACGATTGCGCATCAGCAGAAATATATGTGTTACCTTCAGCTTCAATGGCCGCAACCATTGCTGCTTCGTCAATTTTCCAACGCTCTTCTTGGAAACTTGCCCAAGAAACGCCAATTTTCTTACCTTGTGCCAAGGCAGCAGACGAAAACCCTGTCGCTGCGATAACCGCAACTAGAATCGCATTACGCATTTTAATCCTCCCTATGGATGCAGCCAGCGAATGGCTCTACCGACGGATTCGCCAGTACAACTAGAAAGTGCCGTTAATAAATTTAGTTGTCAAATTAAAAAAGATAGTAAACAGTACTAATTGTTGAAATTTTGACTGTTTATTTTCCGCATCGCAGAAAATGTAAGCGGATTTGCCCCTAATTACTTTGAAAGCTAAATAAATTATGCCGCAAATGCGAACAGTTCAAGGTCCAACCACTGATAACGACCCGCGCGTGGGCTGCGGTCCCTTGATTCCCGCCCTGGCGGAAACGAATCGCCCCTTAAGACAGCAAATTTTTGAGCGGGTGCGAGCAGCTGGCCAAATTGCCCGGGTTCAGGTTGCCAAAGATCTGAGCGTAAGCCCTGCGACGGTGACCACAATAACGTCTGAGTTGATTGAGGCAGGGTTTATCGAAGAAATCGCAATCACGCGGGACGGGGATCAGGGGCGAGGGCGCCCTTCGGTCGCGCTGGGGGTGCGCGCAGACGCGCATTATGTCGTTGGAATGAAACTTTCTGACCGCGAATATACAGCTGTTTTGATTGATTTTGCGGGTAACCGAATCGCCGACGATTCCATAGTGCGCAAACCAGGGCAGATGGCGTTGACAGATATACTTGACGCTGCAGAAGAGTTGCTAGAGCGCGTTTGCGCCAAGGCTGGAATTGCTAAGGCCGAGCTCTCGGCAATTGGGTTGGGGGTTCCGGGCTTTGTCGATTGTGCGCGAGGTCAGGTCCTATGGTCCCCCGTCTTGATCGAGCGCGATGTAGCGCTGGCCAGTGCCGCATCACATAGGTTTGGCATAGATGTTCAAATAGATAATGACGCCAACTTGGTGATTTTAGCCGAACTTTGGTTTGGTGTTGGACGCTCATTATCCGATTTTGCGGTGGTCACGATTGAGCATGGCGTCGGTATGGGTATTGTTTTGAACCATCGCATTTATCGTGGCGCAAACGGTTTAGGGATGGAGCTTGGCCACACCAAAGTACAACTTGACGGCGCTCTGTGTCGCTGTGGACAGCGCGGTTGCCTTGAGGCCTATATAGCCGATTACGCCTTAGCTCGCGAGGCGACGACAGCCCTAAATTGGTCACATAAAGAGGGTCAGTCCATGGCGGTTTTGCTTGAGAGCCTATTTAATCATGCCAAGGCGGGCAATAGTGCTGCACGTTCCATCTTTCGGCGCGCGGGACGCTATCTTGCTGTTGGGCTCTCAACAGTCGTGAATATTTTTGACCCCTCATTGATTATCTTATCGGGGGAAAGGATGCGCTATGACTATCTTTATGCCAATGAAACTATGGATGAACTGGCCAACCTGATCACCACCGCAGGCCGCGGCATGCCGGTGATTGAAATTCATGCGTGGGGAGATTTGTTGTGGGCACATGGCGCAGCGGCGTTGGCGTTGGCTCATGTGAGTGAGAACTTTCTAAGCCCTAGCCGCGCGGTGGCGGCACAGTAAAGGGCGCCCGAAGGCGCCCTTTTATAAATTATATTCTCAGTTCCCTTTAGGCCTGCGCAACCATCTTTTTGCGAATAAGATTAATCAAAGGCAAGAAGATCAAAATTAAAGCAATTATAGTGATCGGCCCTGCAATCGGGCGGTTGATGAAGATCATCGGATCGCCTGAAGACAAGAGTAATGATTGGCGTAAGGTTGGCTCGGCAATCGGACCCAAAACAATGGCCAGCACCGCAGGGGCCAGCGGATAGTCCAGCTTGCGCAAAGCATATGCTCCAAAACCAAAGCCCAGCATCAGCCAAACATCATGCATATCCGCTGTTGCGGCATACCCGCCGACAACTGACAGCACAAAGATCAAAGGTGCCAAAATGGTAAAGGGCATGCGCAACATCCAGATAAAGACAGGAATAAAGGCTAAGTTGATTAAAAGCGCAAAGACGTTTGATACATAGAACGAACCGATTAGGCCCCAAACAAAGGCAGGTTCATCGGTGAACAGACGTGGGCCAGGAGTCATGCCCCAGATTACCATGCCGCCCAATAAAATCGCTGTAGTAGGAGAGCCTGGTATCCCCAACGTCAACATCGGTAACATTGCCCCGGTTGAGGCAGAGTTGTTCGCAGCCTCGGGTGCCGCGACACCGTCAACAGCACCCTTGCCGAACTCTTCGGGTTTTCTGGATAACATTTTGGTGACGCCGTAAGACATCAGAGACCCAGGTGTTGCCCCAGCAGCAGGTAGAATGCCAACGAAGAAACCTAGAAGTGATCCAATAGCTGTTCCGCGCCAACCTTCACGAGCCGCTGTCTTAGAATCAGCGACAACAGTTTTTAACGACATTTTCGCATCTGTGGTCGTCATTTCACCACGAGTACTTTCAATCGTCCAGATCATTTCGCCCAGACCATAAACCCCGATTGCTAGAACCAAGAAATTAATTCCGTGCATAAAGCCCGTTATGCCAAAGAATACCAAACGTGGCTCACCAGAAATCTCATCAAAGCCAACTGCTGCAAAGACCAAGCCCATACAGATGGACAAAATGGTTTTTGGAATGTCGTCCCCACCTAAGCCTACGAAAGTGGCAAAGGCCAACAGCATCAGCGCGAAGATTTCAGGCGGCCCAAAGCTCAGCGCGACATGTGCTAACAATGGGGCAAAGCCCGTGAATAAAACGTTAGAGACTGTGCCGCCGACGAATGACGCCAAAGCCGCAGTGACCAAGGCCAAACTAGCTTTTCCTTTAAGCGCAAGCGGTCGTCCGTCAAAGGTTGTGGCAACCGCAGTCGAAGCGCCAGGTATGCCTAATGTGATAGACGAAATCGCGCCACCGTACATGGCCCCGTAATAGATCGCCGCTAAAAATATAATGGCTGAGCTGGGAGGAACCAGAAAAGTAACGGGCAACAAAATAGCCACGCCATTCACGGATCCAAGGCCCGGCATCGCACCAATAAACAGACCTAAAGTCACGCCAATTAGGATCAGTCCTAGATTTAACGGCTGTAAGGAAAGCCAAATCCCATCAGACAGGTGCCCAAGAATTTCCATGTTAATTACCTCCAGTTTGGGTTGGGTCGCCTGATCAGTAAATGATTGTGTTCAGGAAATTATAGAATGGTTCGGTAAACTTCATGCCCTTGGGCAAGGTGATTCGCATCAAGGCTTCAAAGAATATGAAGAAAATCACAGGAAGTCCTATCGAGAGGGCAGCTGTTGTTGGCCAGCTGTGTTTTCCCAAAACACGGACGTAATAGACTAAAAAGATTAACATTGCCCCATACATGGAAATCACACCCACCAGCGCAATAAAGCCCAACAACCCGACACCCACTTTAACCAAAGACTTTTTTGCAAAATCATCCATAAAAGGTTCAGTTGACCGCGATGGTGGTGTGGCTTTTTTGAACCAATTGATGACTATTAATATAGTTGAAATCAACATGACTGATGCCAACCAAAAAGGCCAAGCACCACCCCCGGGGCCTTCACCGGGAAGGTAGCCTATATCAAGCTCAGCACTTTTGAACATCAAGTAGATGGAAAGAAGGGCCAAAACAGCCGCTGTAATTAATTCTGCAAGCCGCATTTGGCCCTCCCAAAAGTTGTTAAGAAACGGGTTTATTCGCCCATTTTAGCCAGCAGTTCTTTGTGATTTGCAACCTGCGTAGCCCAATAAGCTTTTTGCTCGTTAGGATCCAACCACAATGGCGAAAGGCTCTCTGAGCCCATGTAATCTTGCCATTCAGTTGTATTGTAGATTGTTTTAAACAGGTCTTGATAATAGGTTGCCGCATCAGCTGACATGCCAGGAGCACCAACGACAGCACGCTGGTTATAATAGCTGAAGTCTTTGCCTTTTTCTTTCATCGTTGGAATGTCTGGGAAGTTGACCATACGTTCGTCAGAGAATTGCAGCAAAGGCACAACATCACCCGAGGCATAGAAGCCTTTGGTTTCAGATGGGTTGTTCACAGTCGCCATGATTTGCTGACCAGCCAAATCTTTGGCCACAGCACCGCCACCTTTATAGGGGATGTACTTGATTTTAACGCCAAAATTTTGTTCGATAAAGGTTATCACAAGGCTGTCTTCTTGGCCTTTACCGGTGCCGCCCATGACATATTCGCCATTTGCGGCTTTGACGGTTTCAAGCCATTGCTCAAATGAAGTGATGCCGCTATCTTTGTGAACCCACAAAACAAACGGATCAACGCCCATCATTGCAACAGGTGTAAATGTTTGAATGTCGACCCCTAGTGCTGTTTGGCGCAAAGGTGTTGTGAAGAACGAGTTAAGTGTGACCAAAATTGTGTGGTCAGGATCACTCGCTGTATTCAAAGCGATCAGAGCCTCTGCTCCTGAACCGCCGCCCTTGTTGTTAGGAACCAATGGGCGCGATGTAAGATCTTTCTTTTCTGCAACTGATTGCAAGAAACGCGCGATTTGGTCAGCGCCTCCGCCTGCACCCGCCATAATGACGAAGTCGACGGGCTTTGTGGGTTCCCATGCAAGTGACGCGCTGGCAAACATACCTGATAGAGCAGTTGCCCCGATGAGTCCGATTAACAATCTTTTAGTGCTTTTCATGTTATCCTCCCTGGATCTTTGAATTGCAAAAAGCTTAAATAGCTTTTGAAACCTTTTTCGAAAGGTTAGCTTTAGAAAACCACAAAGTAATAATAATTCAAGGCTTTAGTTGTTTTTCTTTTTGAATTAATGTGGTTTCTTATTTCTTAAGTACTTGTTCTCTGTTTAACCTCCTTAATTTGCGTTTATGTGATTGTTTTATTTGGGCTTACTCGCCCAAAGTATCCCCGACTTTCAGTCCAGCCTCCTGCGCCCATTGAGCCGCGGGCATCTTAGCGCCACCTTGAGGCTTAACGCGCTTGACCAAAATGCGGCCGCCCACGGATTGGACAGTTACACCCTCATCGGAAACATTCATGATACGTCCCGAAATACCATCACCAGAAACGAGCTTTGCGTCAAAAATATTGACAGTTTCGCCATTTCTGCTTGTCCAGGCACCTGGGGCAGGGTTCGTGCCACGGATCAAATTGTAGACCTGACCTGCGGGCTTGAACCAATCAATCTTGGCATGGCGCACCGTGCAGCGGCGCTCATATGTAGCTTGGCTCTCGTCTTGTGTCGTTCGGGGCGGATTGCCAGCACGAAACAAATCACAGACCGTCAAAGCCGATGCCACAGCATGGGGGTAGATGTTCTTGAAGTAAAGCTCAATCACCGTGTCATCAGCCGCAATTGGACATTCCCATTGCAGCAAAATATCGCCCTCATCCAAACCGTCGGTGGGATAAAACCACGAATAACCTGATTTGTTTGAACCCATAATAATCGGCCAATTGACCGCTGAAGGACCTCGGTGCAACGGTAAGAGTGACGGGTGAAAACAAATAGACCCCATCCGCGGCGCCGAGCGTGCCGCTTCGGGAACAAAGACATTCACATAGGCCATTACCATCAAGTCAGCATTAAAGGCGGCCAAAGCGGTAACGGTCGAATCATCTTTAAAATGCGCCGGCTGCAAGACAGGTAGACCCTTTTCCAAAGCAAACTGCTTAATTGGATCTTGTGGCTTTCCGTCTTTGTCGGGCTCGCAATAAACGGCCACAACTTCGTCAGTGCCAGCGTCTAATAGCTTTTCCAAAACGTCTTTGCCAAAGGCCTGTTGTCCCATAACGATGAGGCGCATTTTATATTTCCTTACTTAACGGCCGCGGCCTTGGGGGCGCCGACGGCGCCAGACGCAATCACACGTTCAATATCGGCTGGGGAATAGCCCAAAACATCAGCCAAAATCTCGGCCGTATGTTCCCCCAAAAGGGGCGAGCGCTTCACCACGGCGGGACTGTCTGACAATTTCACAGGGCAACCCACGGTGATATATTCGCCGCGCTCGGGGTGGTCGACCCGCACCAAAGTGCCAGTTGCATAAAGACCTTCATCTTCTGAAATCTCTTTCATCGACAGGATTGGCCCAACAGGAATGTCATGCGGGTTGCAAATATCCATCACTTCAAATTTTGTTTTGGACATTGTCCATTGCTCAATCCGTTCAAAAATTAGATTGAGCTTATCGAGACGTTCGCCTGGTTTGCCAAAGCCTGGAGCGGTTTTCCAATCAGGTTCGCCAATCACATCACATACTTTTTCCCAAATTGCCGCTTGGATGATGAAATAAGTGTAGGCATTTGGATCTTGCTCCCAACCTTTGCAACGCAAAATACGCCCAGGCTGCCCCCCGCCAGAGTCGTTACCCGCGCGCGGTGTCGCCTCGCCAAAGGGGATGCCCTCGCCAAATTGCGAATATTCACGCAGCGGCCCATGAGCCAAACGCTGTTGGTCGCGCAACTTCACACGAGCCAAATTCAATACCGAGTCTTGCATCGCAGCCGAAACCTTTTGGCCGCGCCCTGATTTTTCACGCTGAAACAGTGCTGTCACAATGCCAAGGCACAGATGAAGGCCTGTCCCACTGTCACCAATTTGCGCGCCCGTCACCAACGGCGGGCCGTCACGAAACCCCGTGGTAGATGCTGAGCCGCCCGCACATTGCGCGATGTTTTCATAGACCTTGCAGTCTTCATATTTGCCCGGGCCAAACCCTTTGATTGAGGCAAGAATGATGCGCGGATTTATTTCTTGGATACGTTCCCACGTAAAGCCCATCCGGTCCAAAGCACCAGGTGCGAAGTTTTCAACCAAGACATCGCATTCTTGAATCAAACGGGTCAAAACTTCTTTGCCGGTCTCATTCTTTGAATTCAGCTCTATCGAGCGTTTATTGTGGTTAAGCATCGTAAAGTAAAGACTATCAGCTCCTGGTACATCAATCAGCTGTTTACGGGTCGCATCGCCTTCACCCGGACGTTCGACCTTGAGGACGTCTGCGCCAAACCAAGCCAACAGCTGCGTACAGGTTGGACCAGATTGAACATGCGTAAAATCTAGAACTTTAACACCTTCTAGGGCTTTCATAGCTGACTCCTAAACGTCAATTTCAACTGGCGCATCATTTCTTTTGCACAACACTTTGGGGGTTAAGATTGCCAATACGGCCGCTTTCAGTACCCGCATTGGGGTCAATCACAGCGTTAATCAAGGTTGGCTTGCCGCTGTCCATAGCTTCATTCACGGCGCGGGCCAATTCGTCTGGGGTGGTGGCATTCACACCGACACCGCCAAAGGCCTGCATCATCATGTCATAACGCGCGTCTTTCACGAACACGGTCGTTGCAACATCAGCGCTGCCATTGGTGTTCACATCTGTGCCGCGATAAATACCGTTGTTGTTAAACACGACAATGCAAACCGGCAAATTGTAGCGACAGATAGTCTCCACCTCCATGCCCGAAAAGCCAAAAGCGCTGTCTCCCTCAATCGCCAGCACAGGCAAGCCCGTTTCAACGGCCGCTGCAATCGCAGTGCCCATGCCGATGCCCATCACACCCCAGGTTCCCACATCAAGGCGCTTGCGTGGCTTGTACATATCGATAATCGAGCGGGCGAAATCCAAGGTGTTCGCACCCTCATTCACTAGTATCGCGTCTGGACGCTCTTTAATTATAGTTTTCAACGCACCCAAAGCTCCATGATAATCCATGGGCGTATTGTTGTTGCGCAGTTTTGCGGCCATTTTACCGACATTGGTTTCGACTTTCGCGCGCAAAGCCCCGGTCCATTCAGCAGACGGAACTTTCCAGTCAGAACCGATGCGAGCCAACAAGGCCTCGATCACGGAACCAATATCACCGACCAAGGGGGCAGCGATTTCAACATTGCTGTCCATTTCTTTGGGCTCAATGTCGATTTGAATAAATTTCTTCGAGCCCGGCGCACCCCATTGTTTGCCTTTGCCGTGTGACAAGAGCCAATTCAGACGCGCACCAACCATTACCACGACATCAGCCTCTTGGAGGGCCATCGAGCGAGCGGCCCCTGCAGACAGGGGGTGATCATCGGGTAAAAGGCCCTTTGCCATGCTCATCGGCAGATAGGGAATGCCTGATTTTTCAACAAAGGCACGAATATCATCGTCAGCCTGCGCATAAGACGCGCCTTTACCCAAGATGATGAGGGGCTTTTTCGCCCCTTTTAACAAGTTTACGGCGCGATCAACGGCCTCGGGTGCGGGCAATTGACGCGGTGCTGGGTCAATGACTTTAACCAAAGATTTTCGGCCTTTTTCGGCATCCATCACTTGGCCAAAAAGCTTAGCGGGTAAGTCTAGGTAAACGCCCCCTGGGCGCCCGGAAACCGCGGCGCGAATAGCGCGGGCAACGGCGATGCCAATATCTTCGGCGTGAAGCACGCGATAGGCGGCTTTACACATCGTTTTGGCAATAGCCAACTGGTCCATCTCTTCGTAGTCGCCTTGCTGTAGATCAACGATTTCACGCTCGGACGACCCAGAGATCAGTATCATTGGCCAACAATTGGTAGTTGCGTGAGCTAAAGCAGTTAGGCCGTTCAAAAAGCCTGGGGCGGAAACGGTCAAACAAATGCCTGGTTTTTTAGTCAAATAGCCAGCGATAGCCGCGGCATTACCTGCGTTTTGCTCATGACGAAACGCTATTACGCGCATCCCTTCCGCTTGGGCCATACGGCCAAAATCAGTTATGGGAATGCCCGGCACTCCGTAGATGGTGTTCAAGCCATTTAACTTTAACGCATCAATGATCAGATGGAACCCATCGGTTAAATCTTGTGTCTCGGTGGCCGCTGGGGCTGTAGAATTATCGTTCATATTTTCCTCGATCGTCTTAAGAGACGCTGTTCTTTTGATCTATTTGTTCTAGTCTAGTCCAGGTGCGTTTAACGTGGTCGTGCAAACGCATCGTGTGTTCAAGCACAAGCTTGGAAGCTGCTTCCCCGTCGCGCGCATCAAGAGCTTCAATGATTTTCATATGATCCACGACCGAGCGTGACGCGCGGTCGCTTTCCCCCATTGCGCGTTTGCGCACGGCGTGCATATGCATAAATAGGTCATCCGCTGTTTTGCTCAACAGCTTACAGCCCGATAGCGCCATAATTTTTTGATGAAACAGGATATTTGCATCCGAATATTCGGCCAGCTCGGCGCGAGCGGCGTGGGCGGAGTGTTTCATCGCAAATTTGCGTAAGTCTTTTAGCGCCGCTTCTGTCGCATGTATCGCCGCCAAACGCGCGGCCATACTCTCAAGAGCAGCCCACGTAATGATCATATCCATAATTTCTTGGCGGGTTTTGCGCACGACATAAACACCTTTGCGTGGCAAGATAGTGACAAGCCCGTCTTGGGAAAGACGCGCCAGGGCTTCTCGTATTGGTGTGCGCGAGATACCAAGCTGTTCGGCCAAGTTGCGCTCATCAAGGCGTAAATCTACGTCGGGGTGGTAGATATTCATGCCTAAAATAGCTTGTCGCAACACGTCATAGGTATGATCCTTGAGCGTGAAGTTCACAGAAATGGGGCTAAGATGATCGGCAATCGACATTTAATCCTCCAATCCGAGTGCGTTGATTTTTTAGTTGTTCGTATGTGGTATACCATACATCTGATTTGAAGATCGTCAAACATTTTTTGTTCTGTTCGCAATATGAGCGAGCGAGGGCCATAAAAATAAAGAAACCCCGCGTAAAGGCGGGGTTTCCGAAAGACTAACAGCGCTAAGCGAAGTTTAGGCTATACGGGTATTTTTGTCCAAACGGGCATCGACAACGGCGACCAATGCATCGACCGCCGAGTTTTTTGTGCCCATCTCAGCGCCAATCAATTGCACCAAACGGTCGACCCGCTCGATACGTTTTGCACCTGCGCCCACAGCCCGCGCGCCGGATGAGGGCTTCAGCAATGAATTGGCCGCGGTCTTATATTTTTCAAAAGGAACTTGGTCAACAGAATCGGCGCCAAGCTGGCGTGACAATGCGTCAACCCAAGAATAGATAGCCTGCGAGGCTTCTACATCCCCCAATACTGCGTCGCGGATTGACTGCTCACCCTCTTGCATGATGCATCTGAAATTACCGGTCAAAAGCATGCTCCATTTCGCCATGGGCACGAACAGGCTGTCGTAGACCCGCAACTTAACAGGCACATCCAATCCGTCTAGCGTCACGGCGGCAATATCCTTCTCCAATTCACGTAGCATCGCAGTATGTTTTGGATTAGCAAACGCGGCCGCTTTAAAGTTTGTAGGTAGGCCAACATGAAGTATGTTGGCAGGCTCGCCGGCAGGGCGGAAGGCTTGAGGGTCGGGGCTACAGAGACTCATTAGGCCAGGCTCAAAGTTAGCCCAAAGCTCTGGATCACAGTAGCATGACTCTAGCTTGGCATTTTCCAAGTTTTTAATGCGCCGCAAATATGGCAAGGGCGGCATATTCATAATCGACAAACAAGGCTTTTTGCTCGCCGCGATCTTTTCCATCAATGTGCGCACAGATGGTTCGGAATATTGCGGCTCTTGCATGGCAAGACAGATCATATCGAAATCGACAGGATTAACCGAATCAGGTGTCGCGGCGGTAACTGTGCCCGTAAAATCTTTGGAATGGAGGTTACGGAACTCATCTTCGCCACGTAGTTTAATACGCACGTGGGTGCCATCTTTGTTGATTAGCCTAGCGGTTTCATCGCGGCAAATCAGGGTCACTTCATGGCCAGCCATCAACAATTTGGTCGATAGCAAAGAGCCATATGAGGCACCTAGGATTAACATTTTCATTGGCTTCTCCATAAATTCATAAAGTAATTTAATTTCATTTTATAAACACTTAACGTATTATAATTACGTGCGCAATAAAAATACGTGCCGAATTTAGGTTAAATCGTATTTAATTTTTATCGGAAAAAGGCTTTCTTCAGTATCTTGCCATCATTAAGCAACATATGCGGCCCTGTAACAACCGCCGGAACTCCTGCCATTGTACATCTATATGGGCTGTAAATTTACTATCCAAAAAGGTGGGTTTTTGGTTGGCAGTACAAAAATCGCTGCACGGCGCCTAATTACCCCCAAGCACCCAAAGTGTGGCGTTGATCTTCAGTCAGATCTAGAAAAAGTGGGGTCGCTTTAAAATCAGGCAGGGCTTCGGGCCAGCCAATGGCCGACAAACAGCCCCACAGCGGCGAACCTGCCCGCTCGCCTGCCAAAGCGCTCTCATCCTTATAAACCCAACGACCTGTGCGAAATTCACCAAAGACCCGCATATGATCGCCCTGCGGGCAGGCCAACGTCACTTCGGCCACATGATCGAAGCAGCTTTTCAAAAATCCATAGGCAGGGGCTGTAGGGTCTATTAAGACCTGGTCTGGGGCTTGAGCTGCGATATTCACATTCTTAAAACGATCAACATTGGTCAGCGCCCCAAGATCTAAAATCGTCATAGATCTGTTCCAACCATAGGCAACGGTCTTGGGCTTTTGGCCAAAGGCCACGCTATTGTCTAGAAATTCAAAATGTATGTTTTTTGAGGTCGACCCAATTGTCGAAAAAAACAAGTTAGGAATGCCGCGATAGGCTTCGATATTGTGATAAAGAAGATCCTCGACCGCTTTATAGCGCCCCGTTTGCAGACCTCGCGACCACGCTCGAGACACAGTGTCAGCGGGCGGGGTGATTATGAAAGACAAATAGACCGTATGGCCAAACCGAGTTAGAAGCTGGCTTTTTCGGCCTGGGTCTTGGTCTGGGGCGACGTCAAAACTGTCAAAACGAAACCTATCGATCAAAAGGTGAGGGATATTTTGCGATCCAGCGCGCTCTTCCATCAAAAGATCAAGCTTTTTATCAATTATTTCAAGTTCTTGACCCGTCAACATAGCAGCAAACTTATAATCTTCCCCCATCGAGGCATAATTCAACAAAAATTTGCGCCAATAATCTGGGCTAATCAGCGCGAAATCTTCCCACGGTACGTTAAGCCGCTCAGCCAACAAGCGTTGTTCTGGTCTTATAGTACTTTTACCCGCAGCAGATGCGCCTTTAACATTCATAAAAAGCGGCTTTGATTGAGTCGGCAAAAGCCGATACCCCAACTCCTTCGCACCTTGGGCCACTAAAGGGTCAAGCCAAAGTCCAATTTGGCGCGAACCAAAGTCATTGGAAACACGCCTCAACGCGAAAGCCACGATCATATCACGATCAGCCATCAACCGGCCACGATGGCGCAAAAGCGCTTCGACGATGTGGATCAGGCTTTGATATAGGGCGCGCTCGAATCCTTGAGTGCCGTCTGCAACGTGCTTCCAACGCTCAAGAGCAACTTCTTCTTTTGGCTTAGCGTGAGGCAATGGAGCCTTGGCACGACCAAAGGACCAAAACCTGCGCAAGGGGGTTGGTGGCGTCGGTACAAAAATATCTTCGTCTAAAATTTTCCCCAACATTTGCGCCGCCTTTGCGCGCATTTGGGCAAAGTCTTCGCTGATCTGCGCTTGGTGGGGTGCTATAGCGTGGCTCAAAAGCTGGGCCGCCATGCCGCGTAGATTAAGGCCAAGCTCTTCGTAATTTGGACCATCTGGAACAGAAAGTGAGCTGGTGACGCGAATCAACAACTCATGCACAATCAGTCTTTGGCAGGTGAATTCGACCATATCACTGGCAGGCAGCCCGCAAAAAGCTGCGTCAGCCTTGGCATCTTCATAGCAGACACACGCGTTTTCGGTTCGATAAATAGTAACCAAAGGCATAAGACGACTGGGAATTTCCGAGCTAATACCCGGATCCCATGCGTGAAACTTTGGTTGTTCTTGCGGCATCTAGGGGCAGCCTCTTTAACTATGACCCACTATTGATGCGGCAACGCTGATCAAAGATGCAACCATTTAATGACAAGGTGTCAAATCACCAAATCAATCAAATGCCCACTGGTGCCATAGCCACGGTCTTGTAACATTGTACGCGCACTGTCCAAATCGGCCTCAGCTCCGCTGCCAGTTGCCAGTTTTTTAAACATATCCATGATATCTTTTGGCAGCGCGGACTTGGGTTTACCCTCACCAGTTACCGGGCCGCGCCCGTCTTGGGTGGTGGGTCGCAAAGCCTCGGCGTCAAAACCAGCGGCTCCAATTATGTCGTGCAACTGACGCGACGGGCGGATATCAGCAGCCCGCAGGCTTTCTTGAATCGAGCGCACATCGCTTTGCGTCATTGATTTGGGATCATATCCTGCCAATGTTTCACGCAAGGCCGTGATCTGCTTATCCGACATAGATTGCAAGAATGTCGGGCGCGACGGCATTGGCATAGAAGCGTGGGAAATTGCACCAATCATAAGTATGCCTTTCATTTAGAGGGCAGAGCGTCTTTCCCTAAACGGCACGGCTGGTATTTATGTTAGCTATTTTTTGCAGATATATTCCCAAGCTTTAAAGTTTTTTAGCGTCATTCACGATATTCATTGTGGCCACACCGCTATTTCCCAGCGCAACCGATGCAAAGGGCCCTCCATGTCGCATTTGCGCAAGGTCTGACGTGTTGGCGGCAGGGGCGTCATCCAAAATCTGGGCTGCAAAGACTTCGGCATTATCTTTAGGCCGATAGCCCAAAAACTGCGCCTTAGCATTATCAACGGGAGCGCGATCATTGTTTGATACGCCGTAAACAATTGCAAAACCTGTGGTGGGCGTATCAATTGCACGCGTGACTAGCTGGATCAGATCGTCATAGCTTAGCCACGTCCCCAGCGCGCGCGCAGAAGTAACTTGAGCGCAAGATAGGATCCGCAAACAAACAGCCTCAAGGCCACGTTTTTCCCAATACATCCGGCCTAAGTCTTCAGCAAAACATTTAGCCAGCCCATAGAATGTGTCAGGACGATGAGCAACGTCAGTGCCTATAAACTCTTGGCGCGGATACATCCCCACCGCGTGAATAGACGAAGCGTAGACAACCCGCTTGACCCCAAGCTGATAGGCAGCTTCCCAAATATTATAAGCCCCCACAAAATTAGGGCCCAGTAATTGCTCAAAAGGTGCTTCGTCACAAATGGCCCCAAAATGCACAACCATATCTGCACCCTCAAGAACCGACGCCATCGCGTCATACTGTGCCAGATCCGCTGATACATAGGATTCGTTAGCGTAAAGCTTGCCGATGTCAGGTAAAATATCTGTTGAAACCAACGTTTTTGCCAATTTTGAAAGAGGTTCGCGCAAATAAGAACCAAGCCTGCCGCCTGCACCCGTTAATACCAATTTTTCCATCTTCATTCCTTTTTACACATCTATTGGCCCAAATTGGGAAACTGAGACTAAATGATCGCCCGTTCTTTGATCGCTGTGGCCGACCGCACCCGCGCATAACCAAAGTCGGACAAATCAAGACTTCGATATGCGCCATAGGTGATCAGCTCGGCCATCCCACGGCCCATCGCGGGCGACTGTTGTAAACCATGACCCGAAAACCCATTGATAAACATAAAGTTTTCCACCTGATCGTGAGGCCCAATTATGGCATTTTGATCCAGAAGATTATAGGCATAATGCCCCGCCCATTCGGTGATGATTTTCAGGCTTTCAAACTGAGGAATGCGTGTGGCGATGATCGGCCAGACGTGGCTTTCCCAAAGGCTATGATCCATAGTAAAATCATCAAAATCAACAGCCGGATCTTCGACCGTATGGCCCCCTGCCATATAGGTTTTAGGCCCGTCTTGGCGCACATGCACTCCCGAAGGGTCAATTGTCAGCGGCAAGTCTCGATCGAGCGGACTTTGTGCCGAAAATACCCAAGTAAAGCGTTTGCGTGCCTCGACCGGCAAATCAATTCCTGCCATTTGCGCCGTGCGCGCACCGCGTGGCCCCGAGGCATTGACTACAACACCCGCCGCAACTACCTGCCCAGTCGCAAGGGTCACCGACTGCACGCGCGCCCCACCCGACGGGCACGTTATGCCGACGACCTCATTTCCTACATACTCAACCCCTTTTTCGCGCGCCGACCTACGCCACCATTCAAACACGGTCCCGCTGTCCCAATAGCCTTCATCCAAAGTGTTGATCGATCCAAGCAAAATATCGTCCAGATTATAAAAAGGATATTCGGCTCGAATTTCGTTGGGCGTCAGAAGACGCGTGCCCGCCCCTTGGGCCTTTTGAAGCTTTTGATTGTCGCGCAGCACTTGGGCAAAGGCGGGTTGATCAGCCAGATAAAGATAGCCGAAATTTTGAATGCTCAGGACAGGTACCCGCGTATCACCGCCCATAAAGCTACGAAAATTTTTCACATAATCAGCGGCGAATTGCGAAATTTGGATGTTTAGCCTGGTTGAATATTGCTGACGCATACAAGAATTACTGTGCATGGTTGACGATTTTTGAAAGGTCAAGTCACGCTCAACCACCAAAACGGACCCATCAAAATCGGGATTAGAGGCCAAAAACCATGCGGTTGACGAGCCCATCATGGCACCACCAATGATCACCACATCATAGTTGGTCTTTTGGGGGGCAGAGGGTGCAACACTAGCGGCGCTCAAAAGATATCTCCTTTTTTCGCAACCTCTAAGACTTGGTCTATAAGATCGGACGAAAGGCCGTAATGCTTTTGCGCTGTTTCTTTAGAAATATAGCCCAAGGCCAGATCGCGTCGGACCAAGGCCGGATCCCGCAGAGCCGCGCTTCCGTAGCCCGCACCGCCTGGAAAAGCCATCATGACGCGCCGCCCGTGCGGTACAAATTGCTTACCTTTTCCACGCATCTTCGTGCCATCATCTTGACCAATCAAGGTTGGCGCGCCCTCTTGCCCGCCACGTCGGCCACGTGCGGGGTAATTGACGCGGTCAAACATGGCTTGAATGTCAAATTCGTGACCCTCCTGTGCGCCTACTTCCATAAATTGCCCCAAACCGCCGCGATAGGTACCTGCGCCGCCTGAGTCAGGGCGCAGCTCTTTGCGCCAAATGATGACAGGGCCTGTTTGCTCCGTAGCCTCAACCGGCATAGTCATCACACCCGACGGAAAGGCCGTAGCGTTTAATCCATCAAGCAAAGGGCGCGCACCTGCACCACCAGAGTTAAAAGTCAAAACCTCGGCGCGGCGCGCGCTTACTGGGGCGGGCTCATCGGTACGCGGCCTCAAGGAAACTTGAAAGTTGCACAGGCATCCCGCCCCTTCGGCGGGCACGCAGTTTGGTAATAATTGGTCAAGCGCTGCGTAGATCGTATCGGGAACCATGTGACCAATGACATGGCGCAAGGCGACGGGTGCGGGATGTACCGCGTTTAAGATACAATTTTCAGGGGCACTAACCTCAAACGGTGCAAGCGAGGCGGCATTATTGGGAATTTCAGGGGCGATTGCACATTTTAGCGCATAACAGGCATAGGCTTTTGTATAGACTAGGGGCACGTTAATTCCCTTTTTATCCAAGCCCGAAGTGCCCTGCCAATCAGTTAAAATTCGATCAGGATGAATAGTGAGCCGCACGTGCAAATCAATTGGAATGTCATAACCATCAATCCGCATATGCCCCAAGGCGCTGCCTTGCGGCAAAGCGGCGATGCGCTCAAGCGTGGCAAGGCGCGAATTGGTAAGAATAAAGTCTGAAATGGCCTGTAAATCAGTCAGCTCAAATTCAGCCATCATATCAACCAACCGTCGGTGGCCAATTTCATTGCACGTAGCCAAAGCATAGACATCCCCCACCAGCTGATCGGGTTCCCGCACATTACCGCGGATGATACGGATTAACGTTTCGTCAATTTGCCCTTTGTCGATCAATTTCATGATCGGGATATAAAGCCCTTCTTCATAAACCGAATTGGCGTCCGCCCCGAAGCCACGGCCGCCTATGTCTACAATATGGGCGGTACAGGCAAAAAAACCGGCATGCTGGCCTTTGTAAAATGATGGGGTGACCACAGTAATATCATGTAAATGACCCGTGCCTTCCCACGGATCATTGGTAATATAGACGTCCCCCTCGCTAATATTTTTGCGGCCAATACGGCGTATGAAATGCGCCACTGCATCGGCCATGGCATTCACATGGCCAGGCGTGCCCGTAACGGCTTGCGCCAACATATCGCCTTGAGCATTATAAACACCTGCTGACAAATCTCCGGCTTCGCGCACCGACGTTGAAAATGCTGTGCGCACAAGAGCTTGCGCCTGTTCTTCCACTATAGAAATTAATCGGTTCCACATAACTTGCGAGGCTACTTTTGAAGGTTTTTTCATCTTAGGCCTCTTTCGCAATAACGTCGATACAGCCGTCTGACAGAATATGTGCAAAGCGGCTTTGAGTCAGCACAACAGTGGTTTCTTCTTCTGTGATCAAAGCCGGGCCCTGAACGACCGAACCTAAAGCCAAATCGGCGCGCGCAAACACCTGCGAAGCGGTGGCCACCCCAAGGGCCGCATCAAATAAATCACGCTGCCCCAATGGTGTGGCGTTTAAACCGATTGAGGGAGCTGTAGCGGCACGTTCTGCCTTGATGGTAGCCGTCGCAGCATTGACTGACCAGACCGTGATTTCCACCTCCATACCCGCGACCGAGCGCCCAAAAAGCTTTGCATAAAGCGATTCAAACAGCGCCAAATAGGTGTCATGGTCTGGTACATCAATATGAGTTTGGGTTAGAGGGACGGGAATTTCCCAGCCCTGCCCCGCATATCGCATGTATACTTTATAGTCTGCAAAAATAGGAGCTGTCGCATCGCATGAGCGCACAAATTTCGTGGCCTCTTGCGCCATTTCGACAAAAAGTGATTTGATCACCTCCGGGTTAAAATGCACCATGCGCATAAAAACTGAGCGGTTTGCCTCAAAGCTAAAAGGCGCACGCAAAAAACCAATGGCCGAACCTACGCCCGCCCCTTGGGGTACAAGACATCGACCAACCCCCAGCTTTTCACACAGGCGTGCCGCATGCAAAGGAGCCGCGCCACCAAAGGCAATCATCGTATAGCCTGCAAGGTCTTCGCCGTTTTCAACTGCATGCACCCGTGCGGCGTTGGCCATGTTTTCATCAACCACTTCAGCAAGCCCCCATGCTGCCTCTAGCGGGTCCATCTCAAGCTTTTCGCCCAAATGCACCGCTAGGGCGCTGACAGATTGCGCAGTAGAGAGCGGGATCGCGCCACCTGCAAAACTTTCAGGATCAAGCTTGCCCAAAATCAAATCCGCATCAGTGACCGCAGGGCGCGTGCCGCCACGGCCATAACAGGCGGGTCCGGGCTCGGATCCGGCACTTTCTGGCCCCACGCGGATTTGGTTCATCCCATCAACATGGGCCAAACTGCCGCCACCGGCCCCAATTTCGACCATATCAATGACGGGAATGGAAATAGGCATCCCGGAGCCCTTCTTAAACCTATAAGAACGCGCCACCTCAAATACCCGCGCGGTTTTGGGCGATTGATTTTTGATCAAGCAAATCTTGGCGGTTGTCCCGCCCATGTCAAAAGACAAGACCTTATCAAGCCCATGACGCGCTGCTATATCTGCCGCGAAAACGGCACCCCCTGCAGGGCCTGACTCAACCAACCGCACCGGAAATTCAGCGGCATTTTCAAGCGAGATAATTCCTCCCCCCGAATGCATCAAAAAAATCGGACACTCTGCGCCTTCTTGGGCCAATGATTGCGCCAATCGGCCAAGATAGCTTTTCATTAAAGGCTTGATGTAGGCGTTGGCGATGGTGGTGTTGAAGCGCTCATATTCGCGCATTTGTGGTGATACTTCGCAAGATAGTGAGACCATCACATTGGGTAAACGGCGTTTAAGTACCTCGTATATCATGCGCTCATGGGCGTCATTCACATAGGAATGTAAAAGGCCCACTGCGATGCTTTCGTAATTGGCAAGTTCCAACTCATCTACTAAGAATTCAATCTGTGCTTGCTCAAGGGCAATCAGCACCTGACCGCTGGCATCCATTCTTTCGCGCACAGTATAACGTCGATTGCGTGGCAAAAGCGGCTCAGGCAGCACAAGATTTAGGTCATACTGCTCAAAACGGCTTTCGGTGCGCATTTCAATGACATCACGAAACCCTTCGGTGGTGATCAATGCAGTTTTGGCGCCGCGCCGCTCAATCAATGCATTTGTGGCAAGCGTAGTTCCATGAATTATCTGCGTGACCATGCCAGCAGAAATCGCCGCTTTTTTACAAACGCGGTGCATCCCCTCGATAATGGCACGTTCGGGCGCGTCATAGGTGGTTAGAACTTTGGCCGAATAGCGCTGATCGCCGTTTTCCAACACCACATCAGTAAAAGTTCCACCTATATCAACCCCAAGCCGCGCCATCTTCTTCTCCCGAAATTTGGAGCCAAACCGCACAATGTTTGGCCGAATATAACAGGTATATCTGATATTTGGTCGAATGCCAGTACGATGCAGCGGAGTTTTTTCACTCACCGAAAAGCCTATTTTTCAATTGCATAACCCACGATACTAGGGTGAACTGTTCGACTGGGGGCTACCCCAAAAGGAGGGGTTATGGCGAAGATACTTATTTTAGGCGGCGGAGGGATGATTGGGCAAAAACTAATCTCCAAGCTTCTGAACGAGGGTTTAGCACCCTACCGTGAACTTGACATTGTGGCCTTTGATCTAGGCTTTGCGCCCAATGCCCTAGCGGGTGTACAAAATATCCGCGGCTCTTTGACCGATGAGGCGGCCCTGCGCCAGCTTTGCGCCCAGCGGCCTGATGTTGTGTTTCATTTGGCATCGATCGTCTCAGGCGAGGCAGAGGAAAATTTTGACAAAGGGTGGGACATCAATATGTTTCCCACATGGACACTTTTACAAGCGTTGCGCGCCGAGCATCTCGCCAGCAAAGGGGTCTATGTGCCGCGGGTCATTTTCACTTCAAGTATCGCGGTATTTGGTGGCCCTTTTGAGGGGGAAATTTCCGACACCTTCCTTAGCGCACCACAGACCAGCTATGGCAGCCAAAAGGCAATTTGCGAACTGATGCTAAGTGATTTTAGCCGCAAAGGTTTTGTTGATGGCTTATCGCTTCGCCTCCCCACAATTTGCGTGCGGCCAGGAAAACCTAATTTGGCTGCCTCGTCTTTCTTTTCAGGTATCATCCGCGAACCGATCAATGGTGAAACAGCCTATCTGCCCGTGGACGATCAGGTTCAACATTGGTTTGCCTCACCCAAAGCGGCGGCCGCGTTTTTGACCCATGCCGCCACGCTTGAAAGTGCGGCGCTTATGGGGCGACGGGCCTTAAATCTGCCCGGCGTTAGCTGCACCGTAGCAGAACAGATCGAGTCATTGCGCCGTGTGGTGGGGCAAAAGGCGGTAGATTTAATAATCTCCCGTCCCGACCCTTTGGTAGAGCGCATCGTGTCGGGCTGGCCCCGCGCGTTTGACCCAAAGCGCGCAATTGCATTAGGGTTTTGTGCAGATGTTGATTTTGACGCCATCATTCAAACCTATTTGGACGAAGACTTTCGCCCTTAAGCCTCTTTGGCAGAACATCTTCCCTCAAGATTAACAAAAAAAAAGAAAATACGCTTTATTTTTCCAGGCATGTAGCATTTTTTAGAAAAACACTCTAATTTTAACCAAATAAACCCATGAACGAGGACAATATGACCCAAGCTTCAAAATACGGCTTTGACACATTGCAAATTCACGCAGGCGCAAAGCCTGACCCCGCAACTGGCGCGCGCCAAGTGCCGATTTATCAAACCACCGCCTACGCATTTAAAGATGCAGAGCACGCGGCGCGTTTATTTAACTTGCAAGAAGTGGGCTATATCTATTCCCGTCTGACGAACCCGACAGTTTCGGCTTTGGCTGACCGCGTATGTGCTTTGGAAGGTGGAGCGGGCGCCATTTGCTGCTCTTCTGGTCACGCGGCCCAGATCATGGCACTGTTTCCCTTGATGGGACCCGGCTGCAATGTCGTTGCGTCCACCCGCCTATATGGAGGCACAATTACCCAGTTTAGCCAAACGATAAAACGGTTTGGCTGGTCAGCTAAATTTGTCGATTTTGATGATTTAGAGGCTTTGGAAGCCGCCATCGACGACAATACCCGCGCCATTTTTTGCGAAACGATAGCCAATCCTGGAGGCTACATCACTGACCTTGATGCAATCGCTGCTGTAGCCAATAAGGTTGGCCTTCCATTAATTGTTGATAACACCACCGCAACCCCGTATTTGTGCAATCCAATTGCACATGGCGCGACATTGGTTGTGCATTCAGCCACAAAATATCTAACTGGCAATGGCACTGTTACGGGTGGTGTTGTGGTCGATAGTGGCACGTTTGACTGGTCAGCCTCAGGGAAATTTCCAAGCCTGTCAGAGCCAGAGCCCGCCTATCACGGCCTAAACTTTCATGCCGCTTTGGGTGGTATGGCATTTACCTTCCATTCCATCGCCATTGGGCTGCGTGACTTGGGCATGACCATGAACCCACAGGGCGCGCATTATACTTTAATGGGGGTTGAAACCCTGTCTTTGCGGATGGAGCGCCACGTAGCCAATGCTAAGCGCGTTGCTGCATGGTTGGAAAATGATCCTAGGGTTGAATTTGTGACCTATGCTGGTTTACCTTCATCGCCCTATTATAACCGTGTCGAAAAAATCTGCCCCAAAGGCGCAGGGGCTTTATTCACCTTTGCAATCAAAGGCGGATACGAAGCTTGTGTAAAGTTTGTTGATGGACTTGATCTATTTAGTCATGTTGCCAACTTGGGGGATGCTCGATCGCTGGTTATTCACTCAGCATCAACCACGCACCGCCAATTAAACGCCGAACAACAAAAAGCCGCTGGCGCCGAGCCTAACGTCGTGCGCCTGTCAATCGGGATTGAGGATGCGAACGATTTGATCGCGGACTTAGACCAAGCTTTGGCTAAAGCAACAGCTTAAAATTATTGCTTACGGTTTGCTAAATCACTCCGCCCCCAATTTGGGGGCGGACATTCTTTTGGGGGTTTGCTAAAAGCCCAACAAGTCCAAAGATCGTCTTTGGCGTTATATAAAGGTCTGATCATGACAACAGCAAACGTCATCACCTTCTCCTCATTCGGCGGCCCAGAAGTTCTTGAGCATCACACAAAAGAACTTACCGCGCCGGAAGCTGGCCAAGTAAGCCTTAAGCAAGAAGCGGTCGGGGTGAATTATATCGATATTTATCGGAGAAGTGGTGTGTATCCAACGCCCCTGCCCATGGGTCTTGGTTTTGATGCGGCCGGTGTTGTTACCGCACTAGGTGAAGGAGTTACCCATCTGAAGGTCGGACAACGTGTGGCATATGCAACACCTTCGCAAGAATCTTATGCCAGCTACCGTACCTTGAATGCAGCACAGGTCTGCCCATTACCCGATTCGGTAAGTTTTGAGCAAGCAGCAGCCGTGATGCTCAAAGGCCTGACCGCTCAATATCTTTTCGAACAAACAACTCCATTGAAAGCCGGCGATACCGTACTTTTCCATGCGGCGGCGGGTGGTGTGGGGCTGTTGGCGTGCCAATGGGCCAAGTCTAAAGGCATCACATTAATAGCCACAGCGGGGTCAGACGAAAAATGCGCACTTGCTTTGGCAAATGGGGCCAGCCATGCGATTAACTATGTCAAAGAAGATTTTGCTCCCGCCGTGCGCGCCTATACCAAAGACAAAGGTGTTGATGTTGTAATGGATTCTGTGGGTGCGGCCACCTTCGATGGCTCTCTTAGCGTGATCAAACCTTTTGGTATGATGATTTCTTTTGGCAATGCCTCAGGAAAAGTGCCGCCGTTTGATTTGGGTATTTTGGCCGCGAAAGGGTCTTTAAAATTGACCCGACCGACGATTGCTACCTATGTCGCAAATATGGACACATGCCAGTCTATGGCCAAAGAACTATTTGCTATGGTAGGGTCGGGAGCATTGAATGTACACATTGGCAATCGCTATGCGATGGCCGATGCAGCCCAAGCGCACCGCGATTTAGAGGGTCGTACGACTTCCGGGTCAAGCATCCTTATTCCATAAGCATTGGGCTGCCTTTTGACATAAAAGGCAGCCTGGTTTCCATCTGTTATGACCTTGATCGGAACAATAATGTCTGACAATTCTTATGACACTGGCCGTCTGAATCTGCCCTTTGTTGGCATTTCAACTTTTGGCAAACGCCCCTACGTGGCCGACTGGAGCTCTATTAACGCTGATATCGCCATTCTTGGTGCGCCCTATGACTTTGGGACCCAATTTCGGGCAGGTGCCCGATTTGGGCCACGGGCCATTCGTGAGGCCTCAACTCTATTTAGCTTCGGCCATGCGGGAGCCTATGATCATGAAGATGACTGTATTTATCTTGCCTCTGATGTCCGGATTGTAGATCTGGGTGATGCCGATATCGTACATACGGATACCCTTAAAAGCCACGCTAACATCAAACGTGGTGTGCAGGCCATTTTAAACTCTGGCGCTCTGCCCGTGGTGCTCGGTGGGGATCATTCCATCAATATACCCTGCATCGATGCCTTTGAAGGGCACGGTGATATTCATATTTTACAGATTGATGCCCATCTTGATTTTGTCGATGAACGCCACGGCGTGCGCTTTGGCCATGGCAACCCAATGCGACGTGCGGCCGAAAAATCCTATGTCACAGGCCTAACCCAAGTTGGTATTCGCAATGTATCCTCAACGGCTCGCGAAGGTTACGAATCTGCGCGCAGCTTTGGTTCGGATATACTTTCTGTTCGCCAAATGCGGGCATTGGGGCCACAGGGCGTAATTGACCGTATTCCGAAAGGGGCCAAAGTATATGTTACCATTGATATTGATGGGTTTTGTCCCTCAATTGCACCAGGCACAGGCACGCCAAGCCATGGCGGGTTTTTGTATTACGAAGTACTTGAAATGCTGCAGGCTGTGGCCAAGCGACATAGTGTAGTTGGAATTGACCTGGTCGAAGTTGCGCCAGATTATGATCACTCAGGATCGACCGCCATATTAGCGGCACAAGTATTGCTGAACTTTTTGGGGTTCATCTTTCAGGCGCGCAAGGCATAAGCCTTGCGCAGCTTAATCAGCTTGGCGTTACACCACGTAACCGTTCCGTGCGGCGGCGCAGCAGTTCAACGGTAGTCAAAAGCCCGATTGAGATAATTACCAAAATCGTAGCAACCGCCAGGATCGAAGGGCTGATAGCTTCACGAATACCGTTCCACATTTGCCGCGGAATAGTTTGCTGTTCAGGTCCTGCAATGAAGAGCACGGCTACAACCTCATCAAACGAAGTCACGAAAGCAAACAGGCCCCCTGATACGACTCCCGGCAAAATGAGCGGAAGAATAACCATGAAGAAAGTCTGCCGTGGTGTTGCCCCAAGCGATGCAGCTGCGCGGGGTAACGACTGGTCAAAACCGACCAAAGTGGCCGTCACTGTGATGATAACAAATGGAATGCCTAAAGTGGCATGAGCCAAAATCACACCAAAGTATGTATTAGCCAAACATCCGCGGTACGAGAGTATTGGCGCCAGCAAAGATCCTATTGTGGAATCTGGAGACACACACGTCGCGGAATAGAAAAAGAACAGGCCCGTCGCCGTGATAATAATAGGCACGATCATAGGAGATATTAAAATTGCCATAATTAATTTACGATAAGGCATTTCTGGGCGCGATAGGCCCAATGCCGCTATAGTGCCTAATGTCGTAGCAAGAATAGTCGCAAAAAACCCTACGATAATAGAGTTTTTAGCTGCCTTAACCCAAGATGCATTGGCCCATACATCTGCCCACCAAGTCGAATCTCGCACGCCTTCGACATCGGTAATGCCCAAGGTTAGCAAATTATCATACCACCGGAGCGAAAAACCTTCAGGATCTAGGGTCAGCATTTTAGTTGTAAAGGTAAAATAGGGCTCAACGTTAAAAGAAAGCGGAATAACAACAATGATAGGAGCGATTAAAAAGATGAAAACCGCTGTGCAAATTACCTTATAGGTAAAATGCCAAGCGCGCTCTAATTTGTCTGCATAGATTGGAAGAGCCATATTCTACCCCAGCTTCATGTTATCAATGCCGATCAGGCGATCATATAGCCAGTAAAGCACCAAGACGGCCGCAAGCAAAATTGCAGCAAGCGCCGATGCCATTGACCAATTCAAGCTGTCTTGCATGTGAAAGGCTATTTGGTTTGAAATCAACTGGCCAGAGGCCCCGCCTACCAATGCTGGAGTGATATAATAGCCCACGGCCAAAATAAATACCAGCAAGCCACCCGCACCGATGCCCGGTATGGTTTGCGGCAAATAAATACGGCGGAATGTCGTCCAGCTGGTGGCACCCAAAGACCGGGCCGCTCGCGCATAGCTAGGAGGAATAGTGCGCATCACTGAATAAAGCGGCAGTATCATAAATGGTAAAAGAATATGGGTCATCGCCACAATGGAGCCTGTTTGATTATACATAAGTTCAAAACGATTGTCGTCAGCAACGATACCCAATGAGACCAGAATATTATTGAATACCCCTTGGCCCTGTAAAATCACCATCCACGCGGTTGTGCGGACCAAAAGTGATGTCCAAAAAGGCAGCAGAACCAAAATCATTAGCAAACTAGCTTTTCGCATCGGCAAGGTTGCCAAGAGATGCGCCACAGGAAATCCTAATAGAAGGCATAAAACCGCTATCAAGCCTGAAAGCCACAATGTACGCCAGAAAAGTTGTACATAAATTCTACGATTTTCATCTACCTGAATAATCGATCCGTCAGTATCGCGCTTGCGGTCGACTGCGGCCAAATAGAAAGAAGAAGTGTAGGTAGCCGAAGCTGCGTGCATAGCCGCCCACAACTCAGGATCAACCCAGTCTTTATTAATTTTAATAAATGCGTCTTTGAATGGAGGATTTAGTCCTTTTGCCTTACGGGCAGCCGATGTGAACAGTGACCTCGAACCAGGCAAATCATAATTAACTCTGGTACCAACAGATCCTGCGGTGCGCTCTTTGGCGGCAAAGGTTAGGTCTGCGGCCAAAGCAGTAAAAGCCATTTCGTCAGGTTCTACCCCAAATTCCTTATCCGCGAACCAAAGTGTAAGTTCTGGCATATTTGAATAAAATTGATCATTATTAACCGATCGCAACAGCATCTGGCCAATAGGTGCGACGAAAGATACAAGTATAAATGCCAACAAAGGCAAAACCAGCAAAAAGGCTTTAATTTTTGCCCGCCTCGATACCCTATTTAGAGCCGTTTGTAGCAACAATCCATCGGCGGTGCGCAAAAGTTCGGGTTCTTGGCCTTGATCTGGTTGATCGGCATGAGTCATCGCAAATTCCTGTTAGTTATAAAAAGCGCTCTAACGGCACTTTAAAGGGGGGGCGTTTCCGCCCCCCCCAAAGATCAGTTTGACAAGAGCCAAGAGTTAAAGCGCTCGCTCAACTCAGTGTCACGATCTGCCCAGAAGGCAAAGTCATTTGCCAAGGCATTAGAAAGGTTTGCAGCTGCTGTTGGCATTTGCGGGCCCATATCCGTTTTGTCGTCTTTAAACTTACCAACGAACGGAGCTGAAGATTTACGCGCTGGGCCGTAGCTAATATATCTGGCTTGATCCGCCAAAGGCTGGGTACCTGTTGCGAAAGCAACATATTTCATGGCTGCGTCTTTGTTTGGTGTGCCTTTTGGAATAACAAAAAGGTCAAAGTCCATTATTTGACCGTCCCAAACGATTTCAAAAGGCTTACCTTCACCTACAGCTGCGTTGAATATACGGCCATTATAAGCCGTGGTCATAACAACTTCACCATCAGCTAACAATTGTGGAGGTTGAGCGCCAGCTTCCCACCAAACAACGTCACTTTTGATCGTGTCAAGTTTTGCAAAGGCGCGGGCAACGCCTGCTTCTGTAGCCAAGAGATCATATACTCCTGCAGCAGGAACGCCGTCAGCCATCAAGGCCATTTCCAGATTAGCTTTTGCACCCTTACGCAAGCCGCGCTTACCTGGATATTTTGCCAGATCATAGAAGTCAGCTAAAGACTTTACGCCCGAGGTTTTAGTTGTATCGTAGGCGAAAACGGTCGACCAAACGATGTTTGCAACAGCACATTCTGACATCAAAGCGCCATCAACAAAGTCCTCTAAGGCAGGTGTGCCGTCTGCGCCATCCGGCAATGCCGCATGGTCGATTACTTCAAGCATACCCTCATCGCAAAGGCGAATAGCGTCGGACAGCTCAACATCAGCCACGTCTATTGTGACGTTGCCAGCCTCGACCATTGCTTTGATTGGCGTTGCTGGATTGTCAGAATCCACCATTGTTGAAGGAATACCCGTAGCAGCAGTAAAAGGTTTATTATAAGCCTCAACTTGGCTCACCCCATAAGCGCCACCCCATGACATAACTGTCACCTGTTCGGCCGACGCGGCAAAGCCAACTGTCGTTAAAGCCGTGGAAAGAATAAGTAGTTTGCGCATTTTATGCTCCCTGTTTGTTTTTTAATTTTAGTGGTGTTTGGCCCTAAGGATCAAGGGCCCTTGCGTCGGATGCAACCCATCCAATTTTAACCTTCTGACCTGGTGTCAAAAGATTTTGTCCCGTGGTGTTGCGTGTCTTCACCACGAAATTCTCATTACCCGCAACCTTTAAAACGGTACGGAACAAATCGCCCATGTAAACAACCTCGATGACTTCGGCATCAAGTGTTTGTAGGTCATCCTGATCACCATTAGTAAGAATGGTGGCGCGCTCGGGCCGAACTGAAACCATGGTTTGTTGACCTGGCGTGGTTACGTTAACCGCCGCCGCTGTGATGACTTCACCCGTTTGAAGTTTTACACGTGCGTGGTCGCCCTTGACTGATACAAGCGTACCCATGATGCGGTTGTTTTCGCCAATGAACCCAGCCACAAAGCTATTTTGTGGTCGCTCATAAAGTTCTTGAGGTGAGGCAAGCTGCTGAATGCGGCCGTCATCGAACACAGCAATGCGGTCTGACATGGTCAGCGCTTCGCCCTGATCGTGCGTCACATAGACAACACTAATACCAAGCGAATTGTGTAAGTGCTTAATTTCATACTGCATATGTTCACGCAGTTGCTTATCTAGCGCGCCCAAAGGCTCATCCATTAAGACCACCGCGGGGTCAAATACCAACGCGCGCGCCAAAGCGATGCGTTGCTGCTGGCCACCCGAAAGCTGGGCGGGGCGGCGATGGGAGAAATCGCCCATTTGCACCATATCCAAAGCCCGGTTGATTTTTTCTTCGCGCTCAGACTTACCCATCCCGCGCACTTCTAAAGGGAAGGCTAGATTCTCGCCTACGGTCATGTGAGGAAAAAGCGCGTAATTTTGGAACACCATGCCAATACCGCGTTTGTGCGGCGGGACCTGATTGATCGGGCGACCATCTAACAAAATTTCGCCATTCGTCGCCGTTTCAAACCCTGCAAGCATCATCAAGCAAGTTGTTTTTCCTGAACCGGAGGGCCCAAGCATGGTCAAAAACTCGCCTTTTTTTATTGCTAGATTTAAATCCTTGACGACAAGGCTAACCCCGTCATAACTTTTTTGAACACTTTTAAATTCAACAAAAGCGGTGTTTTGCCCCGTGTCTTTCAATTTTACGTCCCTATATATGTTTTGCCGTGCTACGCCACGATCTCATCTAGATCTGTTTTATTCGTTACCTCTTTGTAACGCTTATCACAGCTTTTTAAAGCTGATTCCCAAATTTCAGTCCACTAATTATATCATAAAAAGCTTTTTGATCATTTTCACCGTCTATTTACGTCTCTTTGTTTACTCTCTCCG
>ERZ889078.43-NODE-43-length-89132-cov-18.641894_pt1 | contig 89132 bp, 59 predicted proteins | sample MGYA00521266_ERZ889078 | MGnify/ENA primary metagenome ERZ889078 (study PRJEB32303, sample SAMEA104408618) | aquatic metagenome | biome: Brackish water; feature: Pelagic; material: water | place: Baltic Sea | collected 2014-06-16T06:34:00 | depth 76,534 m ... | reverse complement strand
GTTTGTGGAATTTCGTCATAATCTCTAGAAAAAATGGATGCAAGACTATTTTCATCTAGTTCATAATCACCATCCCTACTAATAATAAACCTCTCCAACTCCACAAATACACATCATGTAATAACTAACTTATAAATTTTTCCATAAAATACTTATTATGTAATAATAAATGGCTTAAAAAAAAAGTTAAATTGAATTAAGTTTAAGTAGCATCCAACTCTGCAAAGAAATAATAAGTTGTGTGATATGCAGAACTAGCATCATCTCCAACAATCATTTGAAAATCATTAGTTCTATTCAAACTAATATTGTTATTATAACTATAAGCATCAATTTCTAAAATAGAAACGTAAATCAAATTAGTATTATCTTCTAATAATAATTCTTGAAAATCAGGTCTACTTGTTGAATTATAAGTTTGAGCAGTTCCATTCACATAAGTAGCAATAGATGAACAATTATTAGGACCAATTAAAGTTCCTGCAACTTCTAAAGCATCATGAATATTTTCACTAAAAGTAAAATTAATATTATCATTATCTCCTGAAGCCATCGATAAATTTGTTTGTTCAGTAGATATTACAGTCGTTCTATTAGCACAAGTAATATTGCTCCATTCAGGACTACTAGCTCTAGTCGCATATACTTCTCCCGTAACTACAGAAACATTTAAAGACCATTCATAAATAGAAAATCCGCTAGAGTCGCTTAATTTTAAACTTCCAGATATATTTCCAACATAAGCTTTCCAAGCAGGGTTTTGTTGAGTAGCGTTTATAATCATAGTTGTTATTGTTCCGCCTGCATCAGCTCTAGAAGTCGGAGAAGAAGCGCCACTTACAGTCGCATTATCAGTAATACTTGCTCCTGCAGGATCAGCATACGTTTCTAAAAGTATAACTGATAAACTATAAACTAACGCCAATACTAATACCAACATTAATTTAAAGTTGTTTTTTACCATTTTTTAACACCGCTTAAGCTAATTCTTTTTAAAAAAATGAAAGAATGGCTTCATCTAAGCCACCGATATCCAAAAGTAATATGTTGTTGTTACACTATTACTTGCAGTACCATTCTCAGGAACAATCATTTGAAAGTCGTGAGTGCTACCGTCAAAACCAACAACCGCAGTATTATTTCCATTATCTTTATTTTCAATTAAAGCAACATATATTGCTGCATTTGCAGTAGTTTCGTCATGTAATAATACTTCTACAAACTCTTCGTTTTGTGCTTCATCACTAACATGAGTATATATAGTAGGGCATCCAGTTACTGATCGGTCAGCAATAAAAAATTCGTCGTGATCTGTTTGTGTAAATGTTGAGTTTATATTATCAGCATCAAAATAGTTCATATCATAAAAACTATTTTCACCAGTGTAATTAACCGAACCACCATCAACAAAGCAAGAGGCATTTGACCAGTTTATTGAAGATGCTCTTGAAGCATATAATTCTCCAGTAATACTTGTATCAGACCAATTGTACATTCGGTTCCCATTAGCGTCTTCTAATACTATCTCACCAGAAATTTCCCCATAGAAACCTGTCCAGGATCTTGTAGGACCTACTGCATCAATTGTTAGTTGTGTAATGTTTCCTGCTTCCGCAAGTGCTGTTGCAGGGCTATAAACGGAACCATTGAATGTTGTTGAAGATCCATTTGTTATTAAACGGACACCAGAAGGGTCTGCGTCTAATGCGTTGGTTATTTGTATCATCACTGCTACAACTAATATTGTTAACAGTGCTAATAGTGGTATTTTGTGGGAACTCATCGGTCTTGCACCTCTATTTGTTGTTTTTTAATTATTATTTGTCGGCATTTAGCATACAGCAACCAAGCATCCGCTTAGCCACACTATACTAAATTATTATACATTTATGTATACTCATATATAAATGTTTCGTTTCATTAAGTAGATTTCCCTCTAAAACACAAATAAATTTGGTCAAGAAATAATGTGTTAAGGATTATCTAATACAGAAATTAAATCTTCTCGAGTTTTAACACTAGACATTTGTTCAGCTAATTTCTCATCATGAAACACGTGAAGAGCCCAAACAGCAAAGTCATTTTTCTCAGAAGTTACATGATGTTTGAAAATATCTTCATCCATGGTTTCAAGAGCTTGCTTTAAATCAGCTAAAGAACGTAAATGTTTACCAGAAGGTAAAGAGAAATAATTTTTTTCATCAGCTTTTTTTTCAAGTTTCTCTACATGTTTGACTTGTAAGAACAATTGTTTTAATTCCTCAACTTTATGATCAATATCTAACTCTTTTTCAATTAATAACGCTTCTGAACTCTTAAAATCTTCATTTCTCAAGTACCATTCTTCTTCTAATCTTTTTAATGCAGTCATTTTCTCAGCTAAAGACCTATCAAGGTCTTCTCTGTGAAAAAAGAATGGTTTTCCTCGTTCCTTTTGTACGTGGAATTGTTTCATTTTATGCAAAAGGTCTTTATCCAAGAGATTTCTTATAAGGTCTTCATCTAAATCTTTATTATCTAAGAAATTTTTAAAATCCGCAAAGAAACCTTTTCTTGATTCAGGCCTATACTTATGTTTTGATTCAGAAGAGTTCTCAATACTTGGAGATTCAGAAGATTTCTCAATACTTGGAGGTTCAGAAATTTCATTAGAAGATTCTTCAGGTTCTAGTTTAGATTCAGGTTCTGAAACTTTATTTAACTCATTTGGTGTTTCATCACCTATTGAAGGAAGTTCGTTAGGAACAGACTCTTTTTTAACAACAGGAGAATCTTCTTTTTTTACACCAGAAGCTTTAACAACTCGGCCAAAAGATTCTTCAACCGGATCAGGTATCTCTTTTGGTTTTTCTAGAAGCGTTTCTTTCTTCTGCAATCTTTTAAATAAGTCTAAAATTCCACTCACCTCCTCTTTTTTAAATAATACAATAAATACTATATATAGTTTTCTATAAAAATGCGTTATCCCCCCACATAAAATGAGGGGAATGCGCAAATGATGAGCTTGAAGAGCTCAGCAAGCCAAGAACTCTCAGTTCTTGAGCATGATGAGCAGGATTTATGTTAGTTCATAATAAAATGTTATTGTGTTTGTTGCTCCCTTGTATGAAGTTAAATCTCCAGGAACTCTTATTTCATAATCATAATTACCATACTTGCCTGTGGCGTTTGTATTAATTTTAGTTACAAATACTAAATCTTCATCATCAGTTGCATCATAAAATGCGTTCGATGAATCATCAGTATCCCAAAGTATTCCTGTAATAAAATTTGAGTTATTAGTACTATCAACAATTGGCACATTAAATATTGAAGATCCAAAAACTGAAAACGTATTTGTAGATTTAGGAGTTCCTCCTGATGAAAAAGTCTTATTAACTGAATCAACAAAAGTTGTCAAACCAACATTAACATCAATATCTTCAAAATCATTTAAAGTATTAGCATTTGAAAGACCAGATGTATCTCTTGTTATTGCTTGTAAGAATCCCCAGTTAATTCCTAAAGTTGTATCAGTATCAGCAGCATAAATATTACCTGCCATTCCAGCATTAAAACCCTTCCAAATAGATAAATTATTTTCAGCAGAGTTTTGCAACACTATAGTATTATTGACTTTACCATAATATATTTGCCAAATACTTATGAAAACAGTATTATTAGCTTTATTGTTTATTTCATCAGCTTCAATTATGTTTCCTGTTCCATAAGGCGGGTCGACAACTACAAATATTGATACATTACCTTTTTCTGCAGGCCAAGTCGTATTAACTTTTACAACTCCTAATGTAGTTAAATTTATAGTATAATCTCCATTAATTTGTACTCCACCACCATCTGGGTCACCATTCCAAAACTGAACTACTACATCTGATTCATTTTTATTTGCAAGATTAGTAATATTTGCAGAAATAGTTATGACTTCTCCTTCTGCAGGCGCATTATTGCTAAAAGTTATTCCTGATGAATATACTGCAACATCTCCTGCAATTACAATTGTTCTGTTAAGAGTTGCAAATCCTAAGTTTCCAGCTTCATCATAACAACCAACATTCCAAGCATACCTTCCATAATCTAAATAAAAATCAAGAGTATTATTTTCATCATTTATTGGTGTTGTGTTTGTTTGATTCGTATAATTCCAAACACCAGTAAAATTTCCCCATAAAGTACAATTTGCAAGTCTTAAATCGTAAGGAACATACTTGAAAGGTATTATTTGAGGGTCAAACGCATCTCCAGGATTTGGATATTCTAAAGTTATATTTGGAGGGGTTCGATCAATTACTGAAATATTTTTTATTCCGCTTGTTGCATTATCATAATCTGAATCTACAAAGCATTGAAATGAATTATTAAATGAATAAATATCTGCAGATAATGAAAAGTTAACTATTATTGATGAGTTAATATTTCCTAATACAACAGGGTTACTTTGAGTTAAATTTAAAGTAATATTTCCTGCTCCATTCACATCAGTCCATGTTCCACTAGAATTATATTGTAAGTAAACTTGCGTATTCATACAATCTCCGTCTGTACAAGTTACATTACATTGTTCAGTAAATTCAGTTCCTTCTGTTGGTTCTGGATTTGTATAATTTACAAAGGTTGAACTAAGTGTTCCAAGTTTATATCCATCAAACATAACCCATGATGCATCAGTGTTATCCCAAAAATGAGTGTAATCTCTGGCTCTTGTTCCACTATTATATACATACATTGATAAAACTAATTTGTCCCCTGGATTCAAAATTTTTTGAGATAAAGAAGAAGTACAAGAACCAACATGAGCTACTTTAAGTCTGTCATTAATAATCGTTCCTGTTGCATCGTTATTACCATGGTTACAAATTAAATAAGATCCTGTTGAGTTTGAAATATAGAACCACCAAGAAATATACGCTTCATTCGCTCTTTCTCCAGTGAATACTGCACTAAAATTAACATCAGTATATTCTGAAACTATGAAACCTGATCCTCCAACTGTATGTGTTGCGTTCATAAAATGAGCAACTGAAGCATCAAGAATATTAACTAAAATACTATTTTCTGCAAAATCATAAGTAAAATTTAAATCAATATCATCACCGCCTGAAAATGGTCCTCCAGATGCAGTTTCCCACAATATATGGGTTGGAATTGTAACATTTGTTGTAAGTAATCTTGAAGAAGAATAACCAGTAGTTCCTGCAGCATCAATACATTTAATGCTCCAATTATAATTTCCATTTTCCAATCCTTGCAATATTGTTTCTGTTGAATCTTTTACAACAACAACATCATCTTGATAATCTGTTCCATTAATTACTAAAGTACAATTTTGAATTGTCCCAAAGTCAGATACATTATATTCAAAAGTTACTGTTCCACTTGAAGTCCAATAATCACCTGGTGGTGGACTTATTAAATTTACAACTGGCGTGTCAGTATCAGTAATATACTCAAATGTGTCTGTAGAATCTCTTGTGTTGGTTGCATTATCATAAGCAGTTACATACCAGTACCATTTAGTATTAGTTGGCCAGCTAGTTACAGTTTGATATTGTGTTATTGCAGAATTATTAATCACATATGTGAAATTATTATATGCAAATCCAATATCATCCGAGACATAGACTGTATAATTTACAAAATTATCATCAGTACTTTGTGTCCAATTTAAAAGAGGTGTTAGATTTGTTGATTCAAGTCCATCATCAGGCTTTGATAAAGTGAATGCAGTCGGTTGTGTTGCATCAACTCGATAAATAAATGTTTGATCTGATTCTCTATTATTACCAGCCAAATCATAAGCAGTTACTTTCCAATAATAAGTTCTATCACTCCAAGTATCTCCTACTTGGTACTGTGTTGTATCAACATCATATGTTGCATAAGTATATAACACGACTGCAAAGTCAGAAGTGTTACTTACTTGAACAGTATAATTACTTAAAGAAGGTTCATCCGATTTAGTCCAGTTTAAAAGCGGACTTTGATTATTTGATAAAGTATTATTTGATGGAGTTGAAAGATTAAAAGGTTCTGGCGGTTGAGTGTGAATATGCAACGTTCTTCCTGTTGTTTGATTCATTGTTCCTGCCAAATCAAAGCATCTAACACTCCAATTATAAGTTCCGTCTGCTAAAAAAACATAATTAAAATAATTATAATTATTATTAGTTACAGAAAAATTTGTATCATTAATACTTCCATTTATTATTAATGAACAATTTAATAATCCTGAAAAATCACTCACACTATAATTAAAATTAACAGTTAATTGATTATACCAATAGTCCGGTTCTGGATAATTTAAAGAAGTGACTGGCTCAATAGTATCAGGCGTATAATTAAATATTTGTGTTGAATATCTACTATTTGTGGTTTTATCAAAAGCAATAACTCTCCAATACCAAACAAAAACATTCGGTGTTAATGGACCTACTTCAACAGAAGTTGTGGCAACAGACGTTGTTATGTTCCAATAGTTCACAGAAACAAAATTAATATTGTTATCAATTTCTACTGTGTAATTCAAAAAATTTGTTTCTGTTGTTTGTTGCCAAGAAAATATAGGCGTTATATCTGTTGATACTGTACCTGTTGAAGGTGTTAATAAATTAAATGCTGATGGAGGTGTTGAATCTACTGTAAAAGTTTTTGGCGTTCCATTTATAGCAGTGTTGTTTGAGAAGTCTGAACAGTTCACATCCCAAGTGTGAGACCCGTCTGTAAGTCCTGAAATAGTAAAATTATTTTCTAAATTGTTAGTTGCATCCATTGTTTCATTGTAAACAGAATCTAAAATTAAAGTACAATTAGTAATGGCTGATGCATCAGATGGAAAATAAACAAATGCAACGGTTTCATTTTCAAAATAACCATCATCTGGAGTGATTAATTGTATGGTTGGAGGAATAAGGTCTGGTGAATAATTAATTGTTATATTATAATGAGTGTCAAAACCTCCAACGAATCCAAAAGTATCATTTGCATAAGTTCTAATTTCATAATTTTCACTATATACTGAAGATGATACATCCCATTCACAATCATATAATGGAGCTAAATCATCATTACAAATACTCTTCCAAGTGTCAGTCGCGTTTAATCGATATTCAAAGAAGACAGTATCAACTCCTGTCAAATCTGTAGCTGTTGCATTAACATAATAAACTGGAGTTGTTATATTACTCCAATTGTATGGTTGGTAAAGTGTTGTTACTGGTCCTGTTCGATCAATGGTTATATCAGTGTGACTATCTGCAGTTCCTAAATTATTTGCAGTGTCGTTTGCATAAGCTTGAATTTGATATTGATTTCCATCAGGTAAAAGTGTTACATTCCAGATACAGTCATATGCTGGTCCTCGGTCATCAAGACAAGCAAACGTCCAAGAATCAACAGGGGTTTCTCTATATTCAAAAATGACTGTGTCTCCACCAGAAGTTACATCAGAAACTGTTGCATCAACTGAATAAGTATTAGCGGTTATGTTTGCAAAATTTACTGGATTTCCTAAAGTTGTTACAGGATCAGTTGCGTCAATTCTTAGACTTCTATTTGTTTCATTCCAACCACTATTTAAGGCCTTATCATAACATTGTACATTCCATAAATAATATCCATCAGATAAAACTTTTGGAGTGAATGTTTTTGAAACTCCTCCAACAGTGTTATTATGTTCTTGATCTTTTGCCCAAGCTCCTGCTGAGAAATTACCCCAAAGACTACAGTTTTGAAGATAATCATCTATTGGTGTATAATTAAATGTTATAGTGTTAGTTGTTATCCAAGTTCCGTTTAGAGGATAGTTAAGTTTGATTGCAGGATTCAAATTATCATATGTAATATTTCTAGTTAATGAAACATTAGTATTGGAATTTGTTGAAGCATCAGTACAGTTAATCCACCAATCATAATAACCATAAGATAAAGTATATGGTATGCTTTGTTCTATATCTCTAGTTACAGATATATCTGTCGCGACCGATGAACCACCTACATATAATGAACAACTTGCAATTGTTGATTGATCTGATACTACATAGTAAAAAGTTTCAGGGTCATTATTTGTGTAAGTATCAATTGGTGGATTGTTCAATATAATGCTTGGAGGAGTTAAATCTGCTATTTCAAAACTACTGCTTTGTGGTGTTGCCCAAAGATCGCTTGTATCATTTGCACGGATTTTATAATTAACGATTCCAGGAGTTGTATCTGTATTATAAGAATCATAATACCAAGTAGTTGTTACACCTAATTGAGTCATTGAGTAATTAGCACCATCTAATTCAATTAGTACTTGGTCAACTTCTATATTATCAGTTACTGTTGCAGAAATATTAACTATCGCACCTGCAGTTACAGGATTTGGAGCGGCATTTAATCCACTAATACTTGGTACTTGTGTATCATTATAATAAGCAGTAACTGCTGCTTCATCCCAAACACATCTTTCATCTTTGATGCTTGTTCCGGTTACCAAGTTACATTCAAGTCTTATTGTATAATCTGTTCCTGATGAGAAGCTTGCAAGATTACATCCAGCATCATCTGTTGAAACTTGATTTGTAGTCCAACTAGTTGTTGATGAAAAAGAAGTTGTCCAAGTACAAAGAGTTGTTGAGGCAGTAGCATCTTGTGCATAAATATACACATTTCCTGGTTGGTCATATTGATGAATTCTCCACATCGCTGAAAAGTTTAATCTTGTAAGAGTTGTACCTGTTGGGATGGTAAGTGTAAAAGTTTGGTATATGCTTCCTGTATAACTTTTGGCTCTTGCAGTTTGTGACAATTCTACAACTCCACTCTGAGTTGTTTCTGCAGATAACCAAGTAAGAGCTACTTGTGAAGGAGTAGCATCAGTCCAACTAGAATAATCACTTGTAAAACTTGGATTTGTTAAATAGCCTGTTTGTGAAAAAACAGGGTCTTCAGGAGTTAATGTAAAAGTATATTCTTTGCCTGGAATCAAGTCTGCAATTTTTGTAAAGTTTCCATAACAAGTTTGTGTTGAATAATTATAATCTTTACATTTCCATAGTTCAGTTCCAACAGCAGTAATTGTTACTTCTGCGGATTCAAAATTAAGATTCGTTGGGTCAATCGCGAACGAATCAACAGACTTTGGTAACTTATCTTGTATTCTTTCTTTTGGAACTTTTTCAATTTTAAAATCAATATTGTTGGCTGATAAATCCAATTTTTTGAAATTAACTCTTTTTACAGTTAAATTTTCAAGTAATAATTCTGCATCTGACAAACCATTTTGTTCTCTTGTTATTTTCAAAGAATTATTTTTTCTTTCATTATTAGAATTAAGAAGTTTAATTTCTTTAAATCTATATTGTACTGGTTTATAGACTAAATCTTGAACAGAAAGATTGTCTTCATTTGTTACAAAGAACTCTTCTCTAAGAATTTCTCCAGAATTTAAAATTGCTTCAATTGAAAAATTACCTGCATGGTTTGGTACAAAAGTTATTTCTTGTTGTGATCCTCCTAAGAATCTATATTCATCTTCATCATTTATAATTTTTAAATCATCAAAAGGTTTGAGTATTGTTATTAGAACTGTTTCTCCAAGTGAATATTGATCTTTATTTAGATAAATTTTTTCGTTTTGAAGAACAGGAATTGTTTGTGATAATTCGTTAACAACTACAACATTCTTTTTTTCTAAAACTCTTGAATTAGAATAAAGTTCAATAGTATAAATTCCGATTTTCTTTGGTAAAAAAACAATTTCGGATTCTAATCCGCCCAAATATCTAAAAACATCTTTACCTGAAGATATTGATAAAGAATAATTATTAGGATTTTCAATTCCAATAACGATTATTTCTCCAAGCAAATATTCATCTTTAGAAACATTCATTATTGCTGATGAAAAAGAAGTTAATAATATTACTAGAAGTAAAAGAATTATGCTCTTTCCGATTATTTTTCTAGCACTCATATTATTTCAGTATAAAAGTCAACTGTTGTTCCTCCACCAACATAAGATCGAAGTAGTGCAGGTACTTTCACTTCAAAGTCGTAATTACCATACTGCCCTGTTTTATTAACATTAATTTCTGTTATGAACACTAAGTCTTGTGTTCCTGAATATTCACTTCCTCCGTCTCCATAATCCCATAGAATTCCAGTTACAAAATTAGAACTGTTTGTACTATTAACTATCGGTACATTTGATAGATTATTATTAAAAACTACAAAATTTCTAGTTAAAATTGGCGAACCACTAGTTGTAAAAGTAGCATTGATTGAATCAATATAATTTGTTGAACTAAAAGCAGTATCTATTTCTTCAAAATCATTATTTGCAGTCGTGTTACTAGTGTTAATTCCTATCGCTTGTAATGCAATCCAATTAATATCGCTATCAGAATCTACAACATAAATATTGCTTCCTGAAATATTGACTCCTTGCCAATTAAATAGTTTTATTTGAGAAGCGTCCATTAATTGTAATGAATCATTAGCAGTTCCTGCTGCTATATGAAATAATCCTACATGCAATGTTTTATTAGCTTCATTATTTGTTTCATCTAATTCAGTTATTGATCCGCTTGTTGCAAGTGGAGGGTCTACTACTACAAAAATGATGTTTGGTCCGATTATGGTTGTATAGTTAACAAACACTGTTGTGTTAGTTCCTGAAACTAAACCACTTACAGTTATATTATCTCCAATTAATACTCCTCCACTATCAGGATCTCCTCTAAAGAATTGTACTGTAAAAGTTCCAGCATCAGTATTCCCTATATTTTGGATTGTTGCATTAATTGTTACATTCTTTGTTTCTTCAGGACTAGTATTATTGAATTGTATGTTCACACCAAGTATTTGAAGATCAGGTAATGGTATTGTAAAATTATATGTTAAAGATACATTCGTATTTCCTGCAGTATCTATACAAGTTATGTTCCAAAGATAATTATCAGGATTCATATCTGTTAAGTTTATACTTTGTTCAATTCCTGGAGTTGCAACTATAGAATCATTTTCAGCTCCGTTTAAGTATAATGTACAACTTAAAGTTGCAGCCATATTATCTGTTGCAGTAAAATTAAAAGTTACATTACTAGTATTTATTTGTGAATTATTTGGAGGATAAGAAAGATTAATACTTGGGTCTTCTGTATCAATATATATTGTTATGTTTGAAGAATTTCTTCGATTAAAGACATTGTCATATGCTTCTAACCAAATTTCCCATTCACCGTCTGCTAAGCTGTTTAAGTTCGTTGTTGTTGGAGTTGCATTATTAGCATTTCCTTGAACGTTCGTAGTTCCATTAGCAAAGAATGTATAATTCAAATTCGAGTCTAAAGTGTCATTAATTGTAAAATTAATTAATGGTGTTGCAGTATTAAACCAAGTTCCTGTTGCAGTATTTATTCCAGGATATGGTGCGTATAAATCAATATAAATAGTTCTTGTTTCGGATGTATTACTCATTAAAAAAGTTGAATTATCAATGCATTGTATTGCCCAAGTGTAAGTTCCATCAAGATAATTAACTGTAAAATTATTTTGTCCGTCATTGGTAATTTCTGAATTACTTAAAGTATCATTTATTACTCCATTAATCAATATTGAACAATTTTCTAATCCTGTTTCATCAGACACATTGAAAAAGAAAGTAACATTTTCTTGGTTAGTCCAATTATTGTTTACTGGTGCTAAAGCAGATATGATTGGCGCGATATAAATATTAAAACTTCTAGTTTCGCTCGTATTAACATTCACAATATTGTTTTGATCTCGTCCATCCCAACAAGTTACATTCCAATAATGCGTTCCTTCAGTTAATCCTGAAACTGTTGTGTTACTAATACTTCCATTCGCTACTGTGAAACTTGTTCTATTTACAGAACCATCTAATGTCAAATTACAGAAAAGATTTTGGTCTAAATTATCTGTTACTGAAAAATTCAAACTTACAGTTCTTGTATTTGTAAAATTCTCTGTATCTGCTGGTGCAGTTAAATTAATTGAAGGTTTTGTTGTATCAATAAAAATAAATATTGTAGATGATGCATTATTGCCTGCTTGGTCCATTCCTTTTAATGTGATATTATACTCTCCTTCCGACAGAGCAGATAAATTCAGATAAGTTGTTGTATCAACATTTATTGTCGCATTAGTTTCATAAGTACCATCAACATATATGGTGTAATTAATTATTGAAGCTAAATTATCTGTTACATTAAAACTTATTTCTGGCGTTGTATCATTAAAGAAAGTTCCATTCAAAGTTTCAAAATTAGGAGTTGGATTTGTTTTATCATAATTAATGTATAATTTTGTTGAATTCTTTTTTCTTCCTAAAGAATCAGTTGCTTCTACTTCAATATAATGCAATCCTTCAGGATTCAAAGTTATGTTCAACAGAGTTGAAGTGTTATCTGCAACTGTTCCATTTTGTGTGTTGAAAACGCCATTTACAAATATTGAATAATTAATGTTTCCTCCTGTAAAATCTTCTAATGTGAAATTCAATTCTATAGTTTCATTATTAGTCCAAGAATCATTTTTTGGATAAGTAGTGTTTGATTTTAATATTGAAATATTTATTGTTGCATTATTGTTTGTTTCATTTTCTTCTCCAATATCATTGTTTGGATCAGCCAAAATCCATATGTTATGATAACCGTCAGTTATTATCCAAGTCATATTGAAAACTACTGATGCATTAACTGCAACTGTTGCAGTTGCATTTCCAATTATTGTTCCAGTAGCTTTTGGTCCGTCCCAGAATTCGACAAATGCGTTAGTTGCGGGACTTCCACCAATGTTACTAATTTCCGCAGATATAGTAATATTATCTCCAAGATTTGGATTGGTGTTATTAAAACTTAAATTAGCATTTACTAAGTAAAGGTCAGGTTCGTTAATTGTGAAATTTCTGTTTAGCGAAGTATTAAGATTTCCTAAGTCATCAGCACAAGTTACATTCCACCAATGAATTCCATCACTTAAGTTAACTAAAGAAGCATTAAAATTTACTCCGCTCAATCCAGACGTTCCATTATAAGTTTGTTCTCCTAATGGATCTGAAACTGTTAGATTACAATAAATTGTATATCCTGCAAAATCTGTTGGCGTCCAATTAAAATCAATATCATTTTGATTAAAAGTTTGACTTGCATTTGGAACTGTTAAATTAATACTTGGTCCTTCTCTATCAATATAAAATGTTTTTTCTGTTCCATTTACCGCAGAGTTTCCACTTGGATCAGTACAATTTACATCCCAAGTATAAGTTCCGTGTGTCAAACCAGTAACATTAATTGTATTTGAGTCTCCATTTGAAGGTGCATTGTTAGACTCATTATTTGCACCATTTAATATTAAAGTACAATTTTGTACTGCTCCAGAATTATCTGTTGGTGTAAAGTAAAAAGTCCAATTAACAGTATTGTTTCTTGTTTTATTAAATGGGTTTCCTAAAATTACTTTTGGTGGTTCTGCAATTGTGAAATTATAAGTTGCAGAAGTATTTGTTCTTCCACCATTATCTTTACAAGTTACATTCCAATAATGCAAACTATCATTCAAGTCAATAATATTATATGTTGTAGGACTCGCATTTAATGAATGAATATCTGAAGAATATGATTGGTCAAGTGTAAAATTACAAGTCAAATTAGTATCTAGATTATCATAAGCAGTCCAATTAAGAGTGACAGAACTCACATTAATTGTTTGTCCTTTTGGATAGTTTACAGTTGCATTTGGATTTGTTAAATCAACATATACTGTTCTTGTTTCACTAACTACTTTATTTGCATCAGGCGTATCTGAACAATTAATGTACCATGTGTGAGTTCCTTCTGCAACGTTTAAAAGACTCATATTACTAGGGATGCCGTTTTTCAATATTCCGCTTCCAGCAGTTATAGTATTATTATATGCTCCATCAAAATATAAGTCACAATAATCCAGTCCTTCTAAGTCTGATGCTGTAAATAGAAATAATAAATTTCCTGTTGAGTTGGTGGAAGCATTTTTTGGAGTGTGTAATTGTAAAGTAGGTGTTGATATTAAAGAGAAATTTTCAAGAGCACTAACATTTTGTAGGTTTGAATTATCAGTACAACTAACATTCCAAGTATAATTTCCTGAAGTAAATCCTGTTAATTCGTAAGTTGTTGATACATTATTTGTTGCATTAATTAATACAGATTGATTTACAGGTCCAAAGGTTGAAAGGTTACATTCTAAAACATTATCAACATTATCTGTTACAGTCCAATTAAAAGTTATACTTGGTAAACTTAAATTTATTCCGATAGGATAATTTAATTGTATTGATGGATATTGCCAATCTACGTGTAATGTTCTATTTGTATCTTCCCCAATAAATCCATTTATATCAATACATCTTACAGTCCAATTATATATTCCTTGTGCAGTGTTATTTAACGTGAAATTATTCAATAATGAATCTCCAACATGTGGAATTTCTGTTCCATTCTTGGTTTGATTTATATTCCCATTAATTATCAAAGAACAATTTGCTAAAGTAGTTTGATTTGTTTCATCAACTGTATAATTAAAAGTAATATTTCCATCAAGGTCTCCATAGTTAGGTGTTGGAAAATACAATACAACAATCGGAGCAGCATCTATTGTAAAATTCTCAGTATTACTGGTTGCTGAATTGTTTGCTTCATCATAACAAGTTACATTCCAATAATGTAAACTATCACTAATACTATTAATAGTAGTGGACGTTAAACCATTTGCACCTAATACAACAGAACTATAAATTCCTCCGCCATCTACTGAAACATTACAAGTCATTGAAGATGAAACTGTATCACTAACTGTAAAATTGAATTCAATATCATTTGTATCAAAAGTTGTTCCGTTTGGAGTAAGAGCCGTAACTGATGGAGCAGTCATATCAATGGTTATGTTTCTGGCAGTTGGTTGAGATGATTGTCCTCCAGGATCAGTACAATTAATAGTCCAATTATGTAATCCTTCAGCAATATAAGTTAATGAAAAATTATTGCTTCCGCCATTTATTATTGGTGTGCTATTAGTTTGATTATATGCACCATCAAATAATAATTTACAATCTTGAAATCCTTGAATATCAGAAGCCGTATAAAAGAAAGTTACATTTTCTTGTCTTTTAGCATCAGGTGCAGGATTATTAAGAGTTATAACTGGCGCTCCATCAACAGTAAAATTTCTTGTCTCGCTAACATTCCAATTTAATGCTCCATCCCAACAAGTTATACTCCAATTATGATTTCCGTCTTGAATTCCTGTTTCAGTCATATTAACAACTGTATTATTGGTTGAAGCAATATTATTATTAGTAGCAGAAACATTTCCATCAATACTTAAATTACATAGTAAACTAGTATCGAGATTATCAATTAATGTAAAATTAAAGATTAACGTACTATTTGAAAAATTAGCTGCTTCTCCAGGATAATAAAGTTGTATGTTAGGTTTTGTTCTATCTATTGTGAAATTATTTGCTATTGGTTGTGTTGAAGATCCGCCTGTATCAGTACAGTTGGCAGTCCAATTATGTAGTCCTTCTGCAATATTTGAAAGATTAAAAGAGTTATTTCCAAAGTTTGTTAGTCCGGTTTCATTAGTATGATTATATGATCCATCAAATATTAAACTACAATTGGCTAAACCATTACCATCTCCTGCGTAGTATGTAAAATTAGTTATTGATAAATTTGTCCAATCATTATTTGCAGGATTAATAAGTGTTACATTTGGCACTCCTGACATTGTGAAGTTTCTTATAACAGTTATATTTGTATTGTTTGCACTATCCCAACAAGTTACACTCCAATTATGGTCACCGTCAATTATTCCTGATTCTGTTAGATTAACAACTGTCCCATTATTAACTGCAACATCGAAATTTGTGTCTGAAGTATTCCCATCTAACGTTAAATTACATAATAAACTTACATCAAGGTTATCAGTAATTGTATAATTAAATACAACTGTTCCTCCAGAAACAGTTCCTCCTTCTCCAGGATAATCTAATCCAATATTTGGTTTTGTTGTATCAACTGTGAAAATATTTGTTGAGCTATATCCAGTCCAATTAAATGAATCTGTACAGTTAACACTCCAATTATATACTCCTTCTGCTAAATTAGAAAGAGAAAAATTATTCTGGGTTCCATTATCAATGGTAAAATTAGTATCATTTATTCCTCCTTTAACTATGAATGAACAATTTCTTATTGTATGTCCGTCACTTGGAGTATAATAAAATGTTTGAGAAGTTAAGTTACTATAAAAATTAGGAGTTGGACTATTCAAACTAACAGTAGGAACTACTGTATCCACATCAAATTGCCAAGTTAAACTAGTATTAGTTAAAGCTGAAGTATCAACACATGAAACATTCCAATTATGAATTCCGTCATCAATAGAAACATTTTGAGTTGTATTTACTCCATGTGTTGAAGATATTCCTGTTACTTCATCTGTTCCATCAACTGATAAATTACAAGTTAAAAATCCACTTCCACTATTCTGTGTTGCAACCCATGTAAAGTTAATATTTGAATAAGTAAAATTGTAATAGTTAGTAGGCACAACTAAATTAATTGCAGGAACAGTATTAGCAACTTTTACTAAAATCGATGAATTAGCTGAACTTGATCCTGGAACATCTGTACAATTAACATATATGTAGTAAAGACCATCAGAAAATAGTGCAGTGTTACTAGTATTGTGCCAAATACTATTTGAATAGTTTAACATTCCAATGTATGAAGAAGCAAGAGTTCCATTTGTGTAAGTATAATAATAGTCACATGCAGCAACTCCATCTCCATCAGTTACTGTTGCATTAATATTTTGCATTCCTGATATTGCAGGAATTTTATTAACTTTTAATTCCATATAATCAGTCCATAAATCTGCTTGAGCATTTCCACTTCCTCCGGTTCTGAAATCACCAACTACATAAGCCCATACTTCTCCATTACTAGAATTTATCAAATCAGTTCCATTTCCAGAGATTGTTATTGTTGTTATTTGATCTGATGCAGATGCAGGAGCAGAAGCAAACAATTGATATGTTGCAGAAGTATAGTTCCAAACATAAACATGATATATATCAGGATCAGGAGTTGTTGTTTCAGTTGCAAAACCTTCATGAGTTATAACTAAAGAAGATATATCTGTTACTGCATCAGATACTGTAAACACATAACTTTGATAAACATATAAACTTCCTCCTGCGGCTATTGAATGATAATATGCATCATCTGATGAAGATAAATTAGTGTATGATCCTGCACTAGCTTCTGATCCAGTTATTCTTGTTCCTGGTGGTTGAGGATTTGTTCCATCAGACCCTCCATAAGCATTTTGTCCTGATTGACTAGCATTATATTTAGCCACATCATACGCTGGTTCGTTAATTGTTATTGTTAAATCAAGACTAACATTAAAATCAACATCTAAAAATACAAAGTCTATCATAGTCCAGTTTTCATCATTAGCGCCAACATTGTTATCAGTTAGTCTAATATTAAGACTATTAACTGATGCTGAGTCATTAACTACTGAACTAAAATCGCAAGAACTAATTGTTTCTGTTACTTGATTTGCAACAGTACAAATTGTTTGGTACGCTACTGCTGTTGAATTATACCATTGAACAACTGTATCAGTTCCTGATATTTCATAATGCTCCCAATATAAAATTGCAGAATTAATATTATATCCTGCTGGTAAAACAGTTGTAAAAGTTCCTTCTAAATATACTTCTCCTCCACTACTAGAGATGATATTTGCATAAGTATTATCAGATTCATTCACTAAGGATAATATGTCTGATTCGCTTCTTTTAGGACTTCCAGAACCAGGGTTGTCATTGTACATTATTGCTGTTGCAAGTCGCTCTATTACTCTAACTTCTGCCTGATCATTTAACAAAGATAATGTTGTATCATTAACTATGATTGTATAATTTCCAAATGCAAATGTTAATGCTGATGAAACATTCCATAAATATGTGAAATCTCCATTTATATCAGCAGTTGCTGAATCTGGATAACCAAATATTGAAGAACCTAACTCATCTTGAATATCAACATTTATACTACTTCCAGGATAAAATCCACTTCCTGTTATAATTACAGATTCACCCCTTTCATAATAATATCTGTTAGTTGTAATGTTAGCAGTTACGTTGAAATATTGTCTTGTTGCTGAAACATTATTGTATGCACCATCATAAGCGTATATTATGACTGAGAGATTTCCACCATTTGTACTATTATAAATTGTACTATATTGATTTCCTGATACTAACACCATCGAATAATTTGTTCTTGTTCCATTGGCCAGCATTACTTCAGCCCAAACATTTTGAATTGTTCCACTATCTATAATATTAGCTGTTATGTTAAATTGAGTGCCAGAAATTCCTGATGTTGGAGTTACTGCTTCATTTTGAATTGAAGGTGCACTAAAATCAATTGATATATTGTAATGAGTATCATTAAGTCCAATATAACCCGCAGTATCATTTGCATATGCTCGAACTTCATAAGTGCTTGCTTCTGGTAAAAGTGATACATTCCATATACAATCATAAATAGGACCACGATCATCATTACAAATGCTCTTCCAAGTGTCAGTTGCATTTTGTCTGTAGAGGAACAACACTGTATCCACACTTGTCAAATCAGTTACTGAAGCATTAACTGTGTAAATAGAAGTTATAATGCCTGTTCCGTTACTTGGATTATTGATAATTGTTACTGGTCCTGTCCGGTCAATAGTTATATTGTAATGAGTGTCGTTCATACCAATGTTTCCTGTAGTGTCATTAGCATAAGCTCGAACTTCATAAGTGCTTCCATCTGGTAAAGCAGTTACATCCCATACGCAATCATAAGTAGGTCCACGATCATCACTGCAAGCTGTTTGCCAAGACGCAGTATTATTTTGTCTATACAATACAGTCATCGTATCAATACTGGTTTCATTTCCAGAAATAGTAGCTTCTACAGTATAAGAATTAGAAGTGATATTTGTCCAATTAGTTGGATTTGTTATTGTTGTAGTTGGTGCAGTACCAAAAACGACAAATGTTTGAGTTGGTGTATTATTCCAATTTCCATCAGTATCATTTGCATAGAATCTCCAACCAACTCTTGTTCCTACAACTGCATCAACAGTCATTGCAATAGTTGAAAAATTAGTTCCACCAAAAGAACTGACTGAACTATTTGTCCATGTAGCACCAGTTATGTTCCAACTAAAATACCAATTTTCAGCAATGTTATCTGCATCAGTCCAAGTTGCATTGAAAGTTACTGAATCATTAACATATACAAAAGTTGAATTCTTTGCATATGATGTTGGCACTGGAGGGAAAATAATAGGATCGGGTGCTGCTTCTGTTACATTAAAATAAGTATTTCTTGCTGAAGAATTATATCTAATATTCACAGTTGCTTTTTTAGCTGCAAAAGTTATTCTAAATCCTAGATAATCTCCAGTATTCAAAGTAGTAGTAGTTGGAGTACAAGTCACATCCGAAGAACATCCATCTGCTTGAGCTTCACAAGTTGTATCAGTTCCACCATAAGTACAAATCGCTGTTGGCGTTCCACCACATGTTGAACTAGCTCCACAATCAAGTACTTCAAAAGAATCTATTCTTGCATATCCTGCAGCTCCAGGAGTATCTGAATCCCAAAATACATGTGCCGTTGCAAGAGTGTTTGTAATATTAGTATCTTCAGAATAAGCTGTATCACTAGTCCAAGTATAAATTTGAGTTCCACCACCATTACCTCCTGCAAAAGATTCAGTAACAGTAGGTCCTGACGGTGCTCCTGTGTTAAAATATCTTGATGTACTAACACCTTTAAGAAAATATTGTTTTTCTGAAATTGGGTCAATTGCAACATACCAAGGTTTAACTTCTATAAATTCTCCAAGAACAGATGTTATAATTGCTTGACCTAAACTCCATAATTCTGGCACAATAAATGGCGCTTGTACTAAATATGAAACTTCTGAATTATCAACTAAGTTCGTCCAAGTTAATTCTTTTACAGTTCCTACTTCAGTAACTGTTGCACCACCAGCATTAGTAATTGTAAAATTTGATGGTACTCTTTCTGTTAAATTAAAAGTTGTTACGTTAACATAAGTTATTACTTTTATTGTTGAGTTAAATGGTCCAAAAAATGGATCAATAACGATTGGTGCTGTTCTTAATATATCATAATCGTAAAAGTTCGCGACTGAAAAGAATGATGTCATGTTGCTATCTACACCAAGTCCATTTGCATTTACAAATAAACTATAATTTCCTTCTAAGCTAGTATTTAGATAATTTGCTTTATATATTCCTTTTTTTGTCTCGATAATAGTTCCTAAATCTGTTGATAAGGTTGAAATGGTTGTGTTCGGATTTGTTACTTGTAAAGTAACATTTGCTCCACCTACAAAATAACCTTCTGTGTCTAAAACAACAATCATTATTTCCACTGATTCATTCGGATGATAGATACTTTTGTTTGTATTAATAGATGCAAGTCCTGTTTCTGCATATCCAGGATCTTCTGGTGTTAGTATAAAAGTATAATTCTTTCCTGGTACTACATCCATTAATTTGCTCCAAGTTCCAAAACATGTTTGTGTTCCAAAGTTCCAATCTTTACATTTCCAAAGCGCATATCCTTGAGCAGTTACTGTAATTTCTGCTTCTGTAAAGTTCATTCTTGTCGGATCAATTGAAAATGTTGTTACAGAGTCTCTTCCAAAGACTTCAACGTCTTCAACGTTTTCTTGTATTCCTAATTCTAATGTCGAATCTGGTGCTAAATCTCTAAATTCTACCTTTTTTACATTCTTTGCCAAAGGCAAAGTTAATCTAACGGATTTTTTGTTGTCTGATGATGTACTAATAACTTCAGCAGTGTAACTTTGTTGTTCGTTATTTGCCGAGAATATTTTAAGAGTTTTATTTTCTGACTCAGAGTATGTTTTTATGAATATTTTTTCATTGCTTATTATCCAGACTTTGTTCGGATCTTTAAATGGGTCATATTCATCTTTTGGTTTTCCTTGTGAAATAGGTGTTGGTGTTGATCCTTTTCTTTCTCTTCCTGCAGTCTCTCTTTGTACTTGTGCAACTGCTGAATCTGCTCTTAATGGTGAACCAGTTATTTTTGTTGGAGTTGCTGGTTTTTCTTTTACTATTTCTTTAATTGGTTCTGGTTCAACAACTTCACTCAGAATCTCTGATTCTGGTGCACTAGTAGCTTCGCTACTATCTGCTTCAATAATTGGTTCGATAACTTCTTTTATTGATTCTGAAATCGGTTCAGGTTCAACAACTGGTTCAACAACTGGTTCAATAATTTCAGGTTCTAGTTTTTCTTCAGGCGTTGGTTCTATTACCACATTACCTGTTAATCCTTCACTCATAGAGCTCATTATTGTTTTGAAAAATCCTTTTACTCCATTCCATAATTTTCCAAAGAAACCAAGTGGCGGATCATATTGTGTAATTGTTTCTCCAAATTGAAAACCATTCTTTAATGCGGTTACATGAAATGAGGTTGTTTTTATTTCATCTTCTAAGAAAGTTTTATATTCACATCTTAGAACAAGCGATGATTTTTGTATTATGCTACAAGTTGGTCTTTTTGGAGTGATGCTAATAAGAGTTTCATCATAGTCCCAGTCAAAATATGTTGGAAAATCGATTACAGAAATTCCCAAATTGGTTATTGTTATTTTTCCTTTGTATTGGACTCCTGTTTTTATTTCTCGAACTAATTCTTCACTTCCTTCATAAAAATCTATTTCTACATCAAAGTAAGTTCCGTTAGTTGTTACATTGACTGTTTTGTTAAGTGTTTTATTTACTATTAAATTTTGATTTATGTAACTTAAGTTTGTTTCAAATGTTTGAAGTAAAGATTGGTTTGGTGCTTCCAATACATATTCAAAAGTATAAAGTTTATCTGCTTTAATTTCCGGAATAAAGACTTCAAGATAATTTGAAGTATGAGTTGACTCTATTGGATATTGTGCTAAACTCCAGTTTTCAGGTATTTCTTCTCTAATTGTAATGTTAAAAGTATCATTCTGGTTTGCCCAAAGAACTACTCTAATCGGGATTGTCTTATTAATGGTTATAGAATCAGGAAGTTCGTGATAAACTTCTATATTAGTCATCAATGCTAGTTTTTCTTCTATTGTTAACTCTGGTTCGGTTGTTGTTTCAGAACTTGTTGCAGGAATTACTTCGAATTGTTCTGTTATATTGTTTGTTGTTGTTTTAACATTTAATGTGTAGTTTCCTGTTTCTTTTGGAATAAATAATGCAGAATCTCCTTCTCCAATGAAAATATAATCCTTATCTTCAAATGAAATAATTAATTCTGTATAATTTATTCCTGTGAGATTTATTGGTACTGTTTCTCCAACTTCATAGTTTGTTTTTTCTAGAATAGTTGTTTGATTTTCTGTTGGGGTTTCATTTATTATTGTTGGACTTTCTTGTACAGGGTCTATTGTTTCTTCTTCTACTGAGAAATAAATCTGATCAAGAATGGTTGTAGAGTTTTTCATCCTGATTGTGTGGTTTCCTAATTCTTGTGGTAAGAAATGAAGTGTTGAAAGAAGTGTTCCTGTGTAAGTATAAGTCTTTGCAGTTGTGATAATTTCTAATATTTTATCTGAGAAATTACTATAATTTAAAGTAATTGCAACTATCTCACCTGGTGCATAAACTTGTTTAGTTATACTAAGTTCTGCACTTACCATTCCTACTAGTAATAAAAACAGTATTACTGTTAATATGGTTCTGGTGTTGCTTTCACTTCTAGGTCTCATCATCTGCACATTCCGTTTTTTATTTTATCTTGTTTTTTTTAGTTTGCCAACAGAGAGTATTTTATTTTGAGCTCTTGCTCAATTTCTCCGACTGTTTCGTAATATTTTTCGTACTGGTATAATAGTGTGTGAGCGTGAATTATTGATGAATCTGATAGAAGTTGTTCTTGAAATTCTTCTTTTGTATAGACGACAAAATCCTTTGTTAGTTCTCGATCTAACGTCTTTTTGTAGAATTGGTTATTTGTTACAAGAATGATTTTTTTATTTGAATAGAGCGCTGTCTGTATTGGTACTTCTTTTTTTATTTCAGAAATTAGTTTTAGTTTTTCGTTAAGTGTTGGTTGGGTTTTTAGAAGTTGTTTTTTCTTTTGTAATTCGTATAGTGAAAGTAGAATTATTGTTTCTTCATTATGAAGGTTTATCGTGCATAAATGTGCATTTCCAATAGTTGTTTTTTTTAGTATTTCTTCTTCTAAAAATTTACTAACTACTTTATGAATATATGGATAAGCTTTGTTTAATTTTTTTGAAATTTGTAAAATGCTTAGAAAACTGGTTATATCTTCTGCAAATAATCCCACTATCTCTGTTTTCAGGTCGACGCCAATCACCATTATACCTTTTTAAGTATACTACTATATTACGAAAAACAAACTATTATACTTTTTTCAGTATAACTACTATTTAAACTTTTTGGTGAAAACAAGACGATAAAACCAGAAGAAAAGAACAACATTTAAATACCTAATATCTCGTAAGAATAGTAGTATTTTAAAAAGGAGAGGCGAGAATGGAAGAAGAATCTACTAATGAATCTATTGTACAGTCCGAAGAACATAATAAATTCTTATTTCCAGTAAGCGGTAAAGAAGTTAAAACCTTAAAAGAATTAAAGGAATTTCTAGAAAATACTGATGAAGAAGAATTCTCATATCACTTAAACGAAGAAAGAAATGATTTTGAAAACTGGGTTAGAGATGCTTTAAATGAAGAAGAACTAGCTGAATTAATAAAAAGAAAAGGCACTAAAGAAGGAGTCATACAAGTCATTGATTATTTTCTAACCAAACAAGAAATAGAACATCCTGAAAAAGCAAAACACGATGATATACCTGACATTACTTGGATAAAAACATCCATACAAGGATTTGATGAATTATTACCGCAAGGAATACCAAAAAGAAGTTCAATATTATTATCTGGTGGTCCTGGAACTGGAAAAACCACTTTTTGTCTTCAAATATTAGGAAACGCAGCAAAAGAAGGCGAAAACTGTCTTTACTTAACATTCGAAGAAGAAGTAGTTAATCTAAGAAGACATATGAAAAACTATGGATTTGATCCGATTAAACTTGAAAAAGACGGACGTTTAATGTTTAAGAAAATGAGACCGTTCGATTTAAGCAGGTCAGTAGAAGCACTTTTAGCAAAAGCAAATGGTGAACTAACAATAGATTTAGACGAAATAGAAGGAATTATACCAAAAGGATTTCGACCAGACAGAATAATCTTAGATTCATTATCAGCAGTTGGAGCTGCATTCGCAGGAAAAGAAGAAGGATATAGAGTTTATATCGAACAATTATTTGACCTTTTCAAAAATATTGGTGCAACCTCATTTTTAATAACAGAAAACGAACAATCAACAAATAAATACAGCCGAAGCGGAATAGAAGAATTCTTAGCAGACGGAGTCATTGTCATGTACAATATTAGAAACAAAAATATTAGATCAAACGCTCTTGAAATACTAAAACTGAGAGGAACTTCTCATCAGAAAAAAATTGTTCCTTTCAAAATGATATCCAATAAAGGGATAGTTGTTTATCCTATGGAAGAAGTTTTTACAGGATAAATAGTACTACTTTTCAAATGTTCCCAAGAATCATAAATAAAAATTATATAGCCCTATCCTCATTCATAATAATTTTTTTGCTATCATTCTTCATCATAATTCCATCAAGTTCAACAACTTTTGGAAATTACTCAATCATATCCCCATTTGCTTGTGGTTCGACTTGTAATGGAGGATATGAATTATCAGGTTATAGTGCAGCTTATTGTTTAGAAAACTCAACTGATTGTTACAACACCATAGACGCTTGTAAAGACGGAATCCAACCACTCTATGAATACGTTGAAGATATCACTTTAACTGATTTAAATGGAACTTCATTTAATGCAAGTGATGTTGTAAGTGTTAATGCATATATTGACTGTGATACTGACGGTGATAAAGTTTCGTTTGTTTACAATAATGGTAGTGGATTCAAAAATATTTATGATGCTGATTGTAATGTTAATGGAAAAACAAATATTTATTACAATTTAACTTTAGATGCAATAGGTGGAAACCACACCATCAGAGTTGTCATTGCATATTTGGGTACGCCAGGAGTTACTTGTGGAGCTGATTCTTCAACAGCAAAATGGACTGATACTGATGATATGACTTTTTATGTTAATCCACCACCTGATAATACTGTCCCCAGTGTTTCAAATCCTACGCCTGCAAATGGAACATTATATGAATTTCAAAGCGGATTAGAAATAGATCTTTGCGTTAATATAACTGATAATTATGAACTAGATTCTAAAAGAGTTAATGTTACATGGAGTATTAATAGCCAAATATTTTCGCTTAGCGCGTCTGGAGGAACATCTTATTGTTATGCATTTACAAATACTTCTTCAATAACAACTTATAATGTAACTTTTTTAGTTAATGATAGTTCTAATAACCAGAATAATTCGATAAATACTACTTTCATTATCCAAAGAACAACTAATATCACTATTGAATATCCTCTTCAAGGAAATGTTTATCCATACGAACCTCTTCAAATGAACATAACTGTTAGCGAAGGTTATGACGTGGATAAAGCATTTTACTCGTTAAACTCTGGTGCAAATACATCTATAATGAAAGACAGATATAATGCATCATTTACAACTTCTGATTCAGAAGGTGTGATTGGAGAAAACACTAGTACTTACAATAATCTTTCAATGTCTTTTAGAACAATTGAAAATATGAGTGTTAGACAAGTCGGATTACAATTAAAAAGAAATGGTTCTGGAAATAATTTTACTCAAATTCAAATAAGAACTGACAATGCAGGTCTTCCTTCATCCACTATTCTTGCTTATGGAAACATTTCAAATAATTCTGTGAGCATTAATTACACCATGGTTAATATTACTTTAAACACCACTTTAAATTTAACAAATAACACTGTTTATTGGTTATTTTTAACACCTAATAGTTCAATTACAGATTTTTATACTTGGGAATCAAACAATAATAATTCTTATGCAACCGGAAATTATAGTAACAATGCAAGTTTAGATTTATTATTTTCAGTTTATGACAGATATAAATTTAGAACTATTTTTTCAGCGCTTTCAAAAAGCAACCACCAAATAATTGCTTATGCAAATAGTAGCTCTGAAGATAGCATTTCATCACCTTCAGTTAATTTCTCGATTGATTCAACAGCACCAATCATTTCAATTATTAATTACACGCCTTCAACAGCATCAAGTATTGATCCAAATATAACAATTAATTATACAATAAATGTTACTGACAATATTGAAGTAGACACAGTTATAATTCAATATTTAAAACAAGGTAATTCCGTTTTTACAAATAGTACAACTGATAATTCAACAGGATTATTCATAGGAAATATTACCCCCACTTCCGAAGGTATTTGGATAGTTAGAGTTAAAGCAATTGACAGTTCTAACAATTCTAGACTCTCTTCAAATACAACTTTAAATGTAACTTATGAATATAATTGGAATATAACTCCAGGTTCATTTAATGAAACATCTGCGTTTTTAGATACAAACATCACTGTTGGAAATATTACTTTCAATAACTCTGGAGATTTTCCAATCAGTTTTAATATTTCTAAAACTGATTCAACTATTCCTTTAATGTTTTTTAATGGTTCGGAAACATTTTCTTTTGTTGTTAGTCCATCAAGTCTTTCAATAATTTCAGTTATTACGACCGGACAAAATCTTGAAACTGAACAACCAATGAGTATTTTTGTAAATGCTATAAATAGCACTTCAGAGCCAAGAAATAAAACTATAAACTTTACATTAATTTCGTATATTTCAGGTCCTTATTTGACTGCTGAAATAACTACTTATGATTCAAATGTTAATCAAGGTCAAAATAGAATTGAATTAACTGCAAGAGTTAAAAATGTTGGTAATGAAACTGCTTATAATGTTTCTAGTTATTGGGCTATTCCTAGTGATTGGACTGCTAAAACAAATTTAACTCAAAATTATTCAACCTTATCAATTGGAGAGCAAACTTCATTTACAAGATATGTTAGTGTTGATTCTGATGCGTCGATTGGTAATAAAACTATTAACATAACAATTGTTTCGTCAGCCACTCAGAACAATTCTGATTCCAGAGTTGTTTTAGTTAATGGAACTGTTGAAGCAGAAGTTGTTGTTGTTAATAGTGGCGGAGGTGGGGGTGGCACTCGAACAGTTTACATTGCTCCTAGCGAAACTAAAGTTAATATTAGTTTAGAGGATATAGTTGAAATAAACAGAGGAACAAATGCAACCATCAATGCAACAATAGAAAACGTTGGTGATTTAGATTTACAGAATGGTAGTTTTACTTTGGAAAATTTTCCATTAATTCATTATAAAATAACTCCTAATTCATTTGTTGAATTGAATACTAGTTCAAATTTCTCAGTTTCAATTTTTATTCAAATACCTAATTATTTTAATGGCGGGAAAAAAGAAGTTAGTTTTAATCTTGAAACAACAACCAAAGGAACAGTTAAGGAATTCAATAAAACTTTTACAATCATTGTTATTACTGAAGATAAAAGTTTAGCATTAGATTGTTTTAAAGAAGCAGAGAATTTGCTTAATATTAGTAAAGAAGAAGGACTTATAATTAAAAGTTTAGATAAAAAACTTGTTGATGCAAAAAATAATTATGAAGATAAAAATTTTGTAGATGCAAATAATTTTTGTAAACAAATTCTAAAAGAATTACAATTAGTTAAAGATATTAAAGTTAAAATCGACTCAATTCATAGTCGATATCAAGGATTAGAAGCTAATATATTTGAACTTAATGAACTTATAAGCTTAATGGAGATGGCTTTTTCTCAGGAAGATTTTGAGCTTGCTAGTAAAAGAGCTGAACAAGCAGAATTATTATTAAATTTAAAAGAAGAAGAACAAAAAAGAACTGTTAAAGAAGTATTTGAACTTGTTAAACTGAACAAAAAAGTTGTTGGTAGCTTATTAGTAATGGTTATTATAATCATTATTTTTGCTAATTCGTCACGAAAGCTTTTATCTGTTACAAAAAAACTGAATGTTCTTTCTGAACAACAAAACATATCTCATTCGAAAATTGATGATTTGCAAAGAAAATATTTTGTAAATAAAAGCATTCCAAGAATTTTATATGATAAAGAAAAAGCTTATCATACTAATAATCTTGCTATTCTTGAAAATAAAAAAAGTGAATTGAAATTAAAACGTTTACAAATAATAAGTGGTAAAGATTTAGAAGATATTAAAAGAATTCAAAAAGAAGTTGAAGAAAATAAAAAAGAATTTCAAAGAAAATATTATGTTGATAAAACTATAAGTAAAAAAACTTTCAAAAGATTAAATACTACTTTTGATAAAATCATGGACGAGTTAAATAAGAAACTTGAAATGAAAACAAAGAAAAAAATTAATTTTAAACTTAAAAGATTGTTACGAAAACACAAATGATATTTCAAAAAACTAAACTAATAGGATTAAGTATTATGATTGTTTTATTAATCTGTTCTGTAGAGGGAGCAACTGAACAAAGCATATTATCCAGTCTTTCTAAAATTGAAGTTTTAAAACAAGAAATGATTGATTCAGGTATAAATGTTCTTTTAATGAATGATTTGATTGCAGAAGTTAATATTTATCTTGATGAGAATAGATTCGATGATGCAGAGACGGTTATTCAATCAATTTATCAAATTAAAGATTCTGCTTTTAAAACTCAAAATGAAATGTCTCGTGTTAATAAACTATACCTCGAATTGTTAGATAAAAATATTAGTTTAGTAACTGTTAGTAATGCTAAACTTGAATCGGATCTTGTTTATGCTAAAAGAGAGTTTGAAAATGAAAATTATGCAGAATCATTAACATTATTAACAAAAGTTGAGTCTGTTCTCTTAGAGAATATAGGACTTAGATTTAATTCATTAAAAGAATTAATTTTGGAGCTAGAATTAAAGGCTGAAGAATTAAATACTCCTTCTTCACGTATTAAAACTTTAAAAGATTTGCTTGATGAATCATTAGAGAAAGGTTTAATTGATGAATTGATTATTATTGAAGATGAACTTGATGAAATAAAAAATAGTTTTGAATTTATCAAAGAACTTAGAGCAGATTTTTTATTATTAGAACAATCCAATCTTTCAACAGAGAGATTATCCGATGGTTTACGTGATGCAGAGATTGACTTAAGTTTTTCTGATTATAAATCTGCTAATGCCAAGTTTGCTGAACTGAAGCTTTTAAAAGATAAAATTTTGACTGTGAAAAAAAATGTTGAAACTTTAGAAAATCTTTTTTTAGAAGAAGAATATGGTGATTTAGAAATTGAAGCTCTTGAATCTAGTTTAAAAAAAGCTAATGAAGAATTATACCTCGGCAATTACGAATTAGCTGAAGAAATAGTTTTGCAGGTTAAAATTGATTATGAAAATTTGAAAGCAGATTCATTGGTTAAAACAGTTGGTGCAAGAAAAGAGCAACTTAGCTTTCAAGAGTTTATTAAAAAAAATCTTGGTTTAATAGTAATCATTCTAATTGTTGGTATTTTGGCAATGATTTTAACAAAGAAAACTTGGATGTTTGCTTTAAGGAAAAAATTACTTAGAAATCACAATAAAGAACTTGACGTTAATAGGAAAATGGTTGATGACCTTCAAAGAAAATATTACATTAAAAGAACTATTTCTAGAGAAACTTATGATGAAAGTTTTGAATTGCTTAGTGGAAACATAATGGAATTAGATGATAAGATTTCTTTATTAAACAAAAAGATTAAAAAGGACAAGAAATAAGAAGTATAATCATGGATTTATATGAAGAAATAAAAAACAAACAAATCGTATTAGTTGTTCTTCCAAAAGCACAGTATATAAATAAGTTAATGGAAGTTGTTAAAGCAATTGATTCTGTTTCAAAAAAGATTTGTTATGTTGCTTTAAATAAGCCTTATAATAGCATTATGAGCATGCTTCAATCACATGAAATTCTTGTTGAGAAGTATTTTTTTATAGATGTTCTTACTAGCTCTGTTAAGATTCCTGAACCTATCGAGTATTGCGAGTTTGTTCAATCTCCAAGTGCTTTAACTGATATAAGCTTGGGTTTTTCTAAAGCCATGCAAGAGAAAGGTTGTGATAATGCTATTTTTGATACTATTTCAACATTAATGATTTATCAAGACATTGGAGAAATTATTAAATTTACACAAAACATGATGACTAAGGCTCGAGTTAGCAATATGAAATCAGTTTATGTTACTCTAAAAGAAGACAGTGAAGAGTTAATTAAAGATTTGATGATGTTTGTTGATGGCGTTATTGAGTTAGAATAAAAAATGAAAAAATTAATAAATGAATAAACAAAGGTGATACTTATGGCTAAGAAAATTTTACTTGTGGATGACGAACCACACATTATTGAACTTGAAAAAGCAATTCTTACACTTGAAGGTTTTGAAATTTTAACTGCTGAAGATGGAGCAACTGCTCTTGAAATATTAAAAACAGAAAAGCCTGACTTAGTTATTCTTGACATGATGATGCCTGGAATGAGTGGCAGGGAGACTTGTGACTCTATTCGAAAGAATCCTAAGACTAAAGATTTGAAGGTTATCTTTGTGACTGTTGCTAAGTTTTCTGAGATGGGTCAAAAAAGTCTTGAAGAACTTGGAGTTTCAGATTATTTGACTAAACCATTTGATAATGATGAGTTAGTTGCAAGAGTTAAGAAAGCTTTAAAATAAATCTAAAATTAATTATTTTCTTTAAATCTATTAAATACTGTTAGTTCGTGTTCTCCTTCTGCTCTCTTTGTTGTTGGAAGTGTAAAATAAAATGTTGAACCTTTGTTTAGCTTACTTTCAACCCACATACTTCCGCCTAATACTTCAATTATTCCTTTTGAAATTGCAAGTCCTAAACCAGTTCCACCAACTTTTCTAGTATATGAAGAATCTGCTTGGTAGAATCGTTCAAAGATTTTCTTTAAGTTTTTCTTTTCAATTCCTGTTCCTTCATCTTTAACTGCAAATAATAATTCTTTATCTTGTTTTTTAACTGAGATAATTATTTTAGTGTTAGGTTTGTCAGAATATTTGACAGCATTGTTTACCAAATTTACAATTACTTGTGATAACCTGCTTTTATCAACAATTGCATCTTGGATTTTAGAATCAACATTCATTTCTAATTCGACCTGTTTTTTAGCGGCCATCACATACAATTCATTAACAACATCTTTTACTAATTCTGATAAATTAATTTTTTCAAAAAAGAATTTCATTGTTCCAAGGTCCAGTCTTGATAAATCTAAAATATCATCAATTAATTGTTTTAATCTATCTGCATCTTTCATTACAATGCTTAAATAATAATCTCGTTGTGTTTTATTTTCTAAAATCTTCTTATTTTGTAAAAGTGTTGCAAACCCGTGAATTGATGCTAATGGAGTTTTTAATTCGTGAGCGGTAACTGAAATAAACTCGCTTTTGTATTTGTCCATTTTCTTCATTTCTTTATTTGCAGCATTTAGTTCTTTATTGATTCCAACTAATCTTTTTTCAGATATCTCAAGTTCTTCTTTTGAAAGACTAACATCTTCAAGAATGTTAAGAACTGCAGTTCTTGTTTTTTCAAGTTCTTCGACTTTGTTATTTAACTCTACAGTTTTATTTTCAACTAAAGTTTCTAGTTCTTCTTCATGTAACTGTAATTCTTTCCGAGATTCTTCTAATTCTTTAGTTCTTTCTTTAACAGTTATTTCTAAGTTAGTAGTTATTTTTTGAAGTTCGTTTGTTTTTTCATCAACTTCTTTTCTAAGAGTGTTTGTTAATAAAAAATTAAAAACTATTCCTATTATTAAAATTGCAAACATAATTCCTGCAGTAGAAGTCCAAATACTATTTATAGTCTGTTCAACAAAAGAAACTACTTCTGCTTCATCCATTTTAGTTACAATTCCAACATCTAATTCGGGTATATAATTGGTTACAGCAATAACAGGTGTGTTTCGATAATCATTAAAATCTAAAAACACATCTTGATTATTTAACAAAGCTTGTGTTATTGGAATTTCAGTATTTTCTTTTGGAATGATATCTTGAGCTTCTGCTTCTGTTTCAAACCTTCTTTTGGAAAAAAATTCTGCATCTCCATTTCTATTCCTAAATGCCACTAAACTTTCTCCAGTTTCTCCCATACCAATTTCGTTATTAAATTTTTCAACTAAGACTTCTGTGTTTAAATTTGCAACTAACACTCCTTCATTATAAGGTATTGAAATAGAAAAAAATATTTTTTCTTCAGTCTCAGAATAATAAACTGATTTAAAATAAGTTTCAATTTTTCCAAATAGGAATGCCTCCTCAGTTGATTTATCTAAACCAATATTTTGTTCGTTTGAAGAAGCAATTACTATTCCGTCAGAATTTAAAATAAATAACTCGTTAAATTCATTGATGTTATTAACAAGCTTTTTTTGTTCTTCGATTGAAAGTTCTTCATCAATTGCAAAAATTTTAAGTCTATATTCTTGCTCTTTAAGATATTCCTGAATAAACTTTGATTGTAAGTTAGCAATTGTAGATAATTGACTTGCTATTGTTAATGATCGTTCTTCTTTCATAGACTGAGTAACATTATATGTGTTAAAAAGAAATAATCCTAATATTAATAACAATGAAATACTAAGTAAAATTACAACAGTGTTTTTCTCAAAATGAATTAGTTTTAATTTATATAAAAAAAATACTATTATTAGAATTATGATACCTACACCTATAAACACAAACATTAACTTAGTTAAGGATAATTCTTCTGATTTAACTTCTTCCTTGAATTGAGATATGTCCTGAATAACAACAACTGTTCCAACTTTATTTCCTCCAGCATCATAAAGTGCAAAACCACCATCTACAAACGTCTTTTCGCCTAATGAAAATTCATGAAACATGCTCCCTTCATCAGATGATAATTTAAAGTGATTCTCATTAAATGAAGCTTCATTAAAAAGCAAGTTTGTTTTATCTGTAGAATCAATCAAAAGAAAGTCGTCCATATCATAATAATTATTTCTCAGCCCTTTAAGTTCTCTTATAAAAGCCCATTCATGTTCATCAATGAAATCTTTTTTAACAACTATTCCATAATCAAAACCTGTTTGTTGTTTCATAGCGTTAATGAACTTATCAATTTCTTGACCGAATTCAACATAACCAATTAATTCACCATTATAATAATAAGGATGAACTACTCTTAATGCAAAGGCAGTCTTTCCAAGTTCTATTCCAGCACCCCAAGAATTTGATAATTTAGATTGTTCAAATGTGATTCTTGTTATTTCATCACCAAAAATATCTTTATTATGAACTCGTAAAAGATTAGTTCCGTTTAAATTATAAAAATAAAAATGTGTTATATCATATACTTCCTTGTTTTTATTAAACATTTCAACAACTGAATTATACAATTTATCTCTATCTCCTTCTAAAAAGATTTTTTTATATTCTTCTTGTTCCATAAAATTAGTCATTAAATTTTTCAAAGTAGTTACATCTTTTTCATTTAAAACATCAAAAACTATTTTTGCGTCTTGAATATTTTTTAAAACTAATTTTTCAAGAGAGATTTCAGATAATAATTCTTCCTTAGAAGTAAGTGTGATTCCTGATTCATATTCATCCAAGTAAGTAGTTGCTGCAACATGTAATCCAACACCATCAGCTGTTTTAGCATTAACAAGAACTATATGCATATATTTCTGTTTAATACTTCCATCTGCTTCTTCCCAATCATAAATACCTTCAGCTTCAACCCCGCCTTCTGTTTTTGACATAATATTCCAAAAACCAGGAAGTTTATCTGCAAGATTATGAAGGTCTAAATTAACTATGCTTGGATTAACGTGAAATCTTGCAATTAAAGAATTGTAATCAGTTACTGCTGTATAACCAGATTTACCAACTTGTTGAACTGCAATTTCTTGAAAGTAAGAATCATTTTGAAGATCTAAAACTGTTTTATCAGGATTTAATGTAATATAAATCTCGATTTGTTTTGCAACATCAATTGCTTTTTGTTTAATAAACAATTCCGCTTGTTTTAAGAATTCGTTAGTTGAAGAAGATTCATAATCTGCTACTGATGTAACAGTATTACTTTCAGCAACAACTAAAGTTGAAACTAATAAAAACAATACAAAAATTAATTTAAACAATTTATTCATTTTTTCTTTTCTAATTTTAATTCTAATTCTTTAACTTGTTTTTTTAATTCAACCATTTTCATTTCTCGTCCAACTGTTAAATTACTAAATTTTTCTAGTTGTTCAATTTTTATTTTAAGCTCTTTTGTTCGGCTTTCTACTTCTGATTCTAATTCTTTCTCGTGATTTTTAATTTTATTATTTGATGTTTTTAACTCATCAGACATTTTATTAAATGCGACTGATAATTCTCCAAGTTCGTCTTTTGACTTGACTTGAATTTTATAATTAAGATTTTCTTTTGCGAATTCTTCAGTTCCTTTAACTATTTCTCCTAAAGGCGAAGTTATTGTTTTTGAAAAAAGGAATGCGAAAATACTTGCAAAAATTGTAATTAATAAACTAACAAAAACTGTTGCTTTCATCAAATCATTTACTGGCTGTAATGCTTCTTCTGTATCTATGGCTGCTAACAGACAAATTTCTCGTTCTGGAATCCAAATATGATAATCTATCACTTCAATATTTCTATAACCAATATATTTCAAAGAACTTTCTTTTCCGTCTAAGCAATCTTCAACACCTGAATTATAAATTGCGCCTTTAAGAGCCATGTCGTCTTTAAATCTTGATTCTGTTAACATATAATTAAATTTGTTCACTAAGTATGTTTCTCCTGTGTCACCCATACCAGAACGTTCAGTCAATATTGAACTAATAACTTTTAGATTAACTCTGCCAACCAATACTCCTTTAACTATTCCATTTTCATCTTTTATTGGTGTTGAAACAGTCATAGAAGGTAAATTTAATGATAAATCATAATAAAAAGGTTGAATATAAGATTCTGTTAAACCACGCTTAAAATAAATTTCATTTGATTTAATCTTGCCTTCTTGTTTTTTATCAGTTGACATATGGGCTATGCCTTTTTCATTTAAGATAAATAATTCAAAAAAATTTTGACTTGGAGAATTTAAAGTTTTTATTAAATAATCTTGAAGTTTATGATGAGCAATCATATCATTAGAATTTGAAACTTCATGAAAATTATTCATAGCATAAAATAAATTCAGAAGAGTCTCATCTTGAGATAATTCTTCTAAATGATATTTTTCTTCAATAATAAAACTTTCAACTTGATTGGCTTTTAATACTGCTATACTTTCTAATTGAGATCGGACTCTATCTTCAATAGAAGATTTACCTATTATAAAAAAAATTAAACTACTTACAAGTATAATTATTAGAGCTAAACTAATAAACACGCTTATTAATTTTATACTTAGTTTCAAATTTTAAGTTCTAACCTCTTTTTTTAATAGTTCAATACATTCCAATATTTAAATCCGGTTCATTCTAAAAACTCAGTTGTAAAAACAGTTTCAATATCAAAAGAGTTTTCAAGTTCTCCAACAGAATCTAAATCTTCATATAGTTTCTGCCATTTTTCTTTAGTCATAAAACCTATTTTTTGTGATGAATCTGCTTTAAAATATTGAATTGAAGATTGAAGCATGTTTTTTTGATGTACAGGGTCTAATCTTGCATCATATTCAAAAACAAATCCTGTTGAATCCTCAGGGTTTTCATAAACATACTCCCATCCTTTCAAAGTAGCTGATAAAAACTTTCTAACTAATTCCGGATTAGTTTTTATAAGCTCATCAGTTGTAAAGATAACATTATAATAACTATCAAATCCAAAATCTGAAGGGTACAAAACATTGACTTCATAATTCTCTTCTAAAGCTTCTTGTAATTCATTTATAGAAACTCCAGCAACTAAATCAACATTTTCATCAAATAAAGATTGCAAACCATATTGTTTAGATACAAAATTAATATTTGAAGAATCAACACCATTATTTTCTAAAAGAATCTTTTTGATGATTGCTTGTGAACCAATACTTGCAATAGTTGTTCCTTCTAAATCTTTAAGAGATAAAATATTTTTTTCTTTTAAAGACAAAAACACTGTTGGATTCTTATAATAAACTGCCGCAATCGCCTTTAGTTTTGCACCAGAACTAATCTTCTTCAATAAATCAATTGGAATAGTAACTCCAAATTGATCATCTCCATTTATAACTCTATCTTCAATTGACGCATCATAACCTGCTGAATGCAAATCAACTTTTAATCCTTCAGCACCATAATATCCTAGTTGGTCTGCAGCATAGAAACCTACGAATTGATTTTGATGCAACCAAGATAATTTTACATTTACTTCTTCTTCTTCTTCTTCTTCAGAATAAATTTTCTCTAAAAATTTAGTTGTATAAACTAATTCAGAACCAATTGGTCTACTTAATATTCCTTGTTCAAATAAAATTCTTTGAGTACCTTCCCATTCTTTAGATTCCATCCACCCAAGTGGACTGTCACCAGTATGAATTAAAGGAATACTCTGACTTAACATGTAAGTTTCATGTTCTCTTGTGCTATCAACAGCGTATTTTAAAACAGTTGTAACTGTTTCTTCTTCATTCTCAATAGCGTATTGCCAGCCTTTCAAAGTAGCTCTTAGAAAATCTTCTACTAATTCAGGATTATTATTAATCATATCATCAGTTGTAAACAATACATCTGCATAAATATTAGCTCCATAATCGGCCATTAAAATCGTGTTTACTTCATGACCTGCTTGCATTGCTAAATGTGGTTCGTTAATAATATAACCAGTTGATACATCAGTATCACCAGCTAATAATTCAGTCGCATCATAACCAATAGTTACTTCATTAATTTGACTACGATCAATCTTAAGCCTATTCATCATAGATGCATACAAAATTCCGACATTAATATCAGTTCCATCACTAGCTCTTTCAATACCAACAGTTTTACCAACAAAATCTTGAGGACTAGTAATTCCGCTAGTTCCTAAAGAGTAAGCAACAACTGGATTAATTTTATATATTACTGCAATAGCTTTTAGTGGTAGACCTTGTTCTCGAGCTAAAATTAATTCATCAGCACCAGTTATTCCAAATTCGACATCACCTTTAGCAACAGCAGATATGGTTGGTTCTTCAAATGAAAAAGGCTCTATATTAACATTTAATCCTTCATCAGAATAAAAACTGTTTTCTTTAGCAACATAATTACCTGCGAATTGAGATTGATGAAGCCATTTAAGTTTTAAAGTTACATCAGTTAGTTCTTTTTCTTTAAATAAGAAAAAACTAGATAACACTAAAATAGCAACTAAAACAATAGCTGAGTTAATTAAAAAGGTTTTTTTTGTATGTTTCATTTATTAGCCTCCAGCTCTTTAAATCCATTTATTAGTTATTTCTTCTATTTGTTTTCCCCAAATCATCGTACCTAATACTTGATTAACTTCATTCATCAAAAGATTATTTTCTTTCATTGAAGCTAAGCCATAAAATTCTTGAGTAAAAGGAGTACCTACTACTTTTAATGAAGGATTATTTTTAACCAATTCTAAACCTGCAATGTAATCTATAATGATTGCACTTAAGTTATCATTCAATAATGCAACTGTTGCAAGATCATAATCTTCATAAGATAATACTAAAGATTCACCAGCATATTTTACTGCTTCATCATAACTAGTTGTATCCATTTGAACACCAACTTTTTTACCAAGTAAATCTTCAGGAGTTAAAACTGATTCATCTTCAGCACTCACAACAATTACTTGACCGGCATTAAAATAAGGGATGGAAAATAACATTTCTTGAGATCTTTCATCAGTAATAGTTATTGAAGAAATTGCAAAATCAACTTCTCCAGCTTTCACAGCAACGAATAATTCATCCCAACCATAATTAACAAATTCAATTTCTAAATTTAAACGCAAAGCTATTTCTCTTGCAACATCAACGTCTATTCCTGCAAATTCACCATTTTCATCTAAGAACTCCATTGGTTCATAAGGAATATTTGTACCAACAATTAACTTTCCTCGTTCTTGTACTTTTGAAAACGAATCATCACTTAATTGTTCATTTAACAATTCATCATTAGTTGATGTACAACTAATAGTCATCAAAGACAATATTACTAGTACTAAAAAAAACGCTTGTTTATATTTCATATTTATTTCACCTTCATTGTTTTTTCTTTAATCGTTTAATTTCTTCTTTTAGTTTGATCATTTGTAATTCTCTATTAATTGCATACGTATGAAATTTTTCAAGTTCTTCAGTTCTTCTCTTCAATGCTTCATCAGATTTTTTTCTATGAGTAACATCTCTAAGAGCTCCTGCTATTCCAATAATCTTCCCAGAAGAATTTTTAATAGGTGCTTCATCAATCTCAGCCCAAAATATTTCTCCATTTTTCTTCTTGAATTCTAAAATATAAGGTTTTTGAATTACTCCTGTCTTTAAAGCTTTCACAGTTAGTTTTAAACCTTCATCATTAATAGGGTTTTTTGTTGTTAAAGTAGTCCATTTAACCATCATCTCTTCTGGTGTGTAACCAAATACTCTTTTAGAAAGAGGATTCACATATGATAATTTATGATTTGTATCATGAATGTAGAACATGTCATCACTATGTTCAATAATAGTTTTATATTTTTTCTCACTAGCTTCTAACAAGTTCTCTGCTTCTTTTTGATCAGTTATATCTCTAAATATTTCCATAATAACTTTTTTACCTTTAAGATTCATACCAACATGATTAATTTCATAAGTTCTATTCCCAGCAACCCCTGTTGTAATAATACTTCTTCGCTCACCTAATTTAATAGGTTTCTTCAATGGACAATCACCACATTGTTTTTTATTATCCTTATAAAGATTATAACATTTCTTTCCAATTGCTTTTTTTCCAAAAATGTTTAAGAAAAATTCATTCATGTAAAGAATATTTAAGTTTTCATCAACAATATCCATTCCTTCAGGTAAAGCCTTAAGAATATTTTCTGAAAACTCTTTTTCTTTTCGAAGTTCTCCTTCCGCAGTCTTTATATTTGTGATATCTGAAAGAACTCCCTCATAACCTTTCGCCACACCATTTTTATTATATACAATTCTAACACTATCTCGCACCCATTTTATATCTCCAGTCTTAGTTTTAAGTTTATACTCACTAAAAAAGTATTTATCTTTTTTCTTAAGAGCTTTATTTAAAACAGGAGTTATACGCGTTACATCATCCTCAAACATTAGACTAACATACGATCTAACTTTGTTATTAATAACATCACTAACAGGAAAACCTGTAACTTCTTTAAATGCAAAACTTGCAAAAGAAAAAGTCCAATTCATATCACATTTGTAAACAACACCAGGAACAGTGTCTATCATATTTCTAAATTGTTCCTCGCTTTCTTTTAATTTTTCTTCTGCAAGTTTTTTATCTGTAATATCTTGAGTTGTTCCTATTAATTTAACTACAACTCCTTTCTCTTTTTTAGTTTTGCATCTTGCATTTACCCACACAATGTTCCCAGAAGGTTGAACTAAACGTATTTCTATATTATATCCAACACCTGTTTTAGTAGTATTCGCAACAGAATCATTAAATAAATTCCAATCCTTTGGATGAATATATTTCTTATGCTCTTTATAATTAAGTTCTCCTTTTTTTGGATCAATACCAAATATTTTAAATAATTGTTCAGACCAAATAGGTTGTGCAGTTTTAACATCAAAACTCCAACTTCCAATACTGGCTACTTCTTGTGCTTCCATTAATTGTTCTTCACTTACTATTAATTCTTCTTCTGCTTGTTTTCTTTCAGTAATATCTCTAATAACACCAACTACTTTAACTGGTTTATTATTCTCATAAATTAATTGTCCAGATTCTTCAGCAAAAATATATTTTCCATTCTTAAGTTTAAGTCTGAATTCTGTTGTCGTAACTTTTCCCGTCTTCCAGAGCATTTCAAAATCTTTCATAACAGATTTCAAATCATCAGGATGAACAAAATTAGACAAAGGTTTTCCAAGAACTTCTTTTACTCTATAACCATATTTACCAATATTATCTGAAACAAAAATAATATTTCCATTAATATCATAACTATAAATTATGTCTGAGACTTTATTAACAAGAGTTTTGAATTTTTCTTCACTTTCTTTTAACTTTTTCTTTGAAAGTTCTCTGGAAGTAATATCTTGAAAAATACAATGTGTTCTTTGAAACACACCATTTTCATCATATTCTGCAGTTCCATTATATTCAACAAGGATATGTTCGCCATTTTTTTGTTTCATAGAAAAGAGAATATCACAAGCAGTACCTGTTTTTTTAAAATTAGAAAAATTTGATTTAAAATCATTTAATTTATCAGATGAAACAAACTCTGAAAAATTCTTACCAATAACATCTTGTTTTTTATATCCAAGAATGTTTAACCAAGCAGGATTAACGTCTAATAAATCCCCGTTTGAATCTAAAGATTGATATGGAACTGGAATTTTTTGGTAAACTGTTCTAAATTTATTCTCGCTTTCTATTAACTTAGTTTCAAAAAGCTTTTTTTCAGTTATGTCTTGAGTTATTCCAATTGCATTTATTGCTTTACCTTTTTTATCAAATAATATCTTTGCTTTTTCTTTTACCCACTTTACTTTTCCTTTTACTATAATACGATGTTCAAGATTATAAACTCCAGACTTTAAACCTTCAGTCCACTTTTTAGCAACATATTCTTTGTCATCAGGATGAATGGTTGCTAAAAAACTTGATAAATTTAGAGAAGCTCCTTGTTTAACTCCAAATATCTTATAATTTTGTTCAGTCCATTCTAAAATGTCATTAACAATATCTAACTTCCAAGTTCCAATCAAACCAATTTCTTGCGATTTTAATAATTTTGATTCACTTTCTTTTAAAGCTTCTTCTGAAAGTTTTTTTTCAGTAATATCAACTGCAGCAGCATAAATATATTTACCGGCATGCGTTGTTTGCCATTCTAAAGTTCTATAAGAACCATTCTTATGTTTATATCGATTAACAAAATTAATTATAGAGTCTCCTTTTAGTTGTTTTTCTTTAAGCTCAACAGCTATTCTTTTTAAATCATCAGGATGAGAAAGTTTAGTCCAACCAAGATCTAAAAATTCTTTTTTAGTATAACCCAACATAGATTTACAAGAATTATTAACATTAATTATAGTCCCATCAACTTTTGAAATAGTCATTAAAACAGGCGCAGATTCAAAAATATCTTTTAATTTTTCTTCACTTTCTCTCAAATCTTCTTCTGCTTTCTTACGTTCTGTTGTTATAGTAAAATAAACTGATATGCCTTCTTTAGAAGGGTAAACTCTAACATCATACCAATTAATATAAGGTTTCTTTCCAAAAAAGATTTCAAAAGTAACTAATTTATTATTTTTTAAAGCATAAGTATATTTTTCTTCAAATATACTTCCCTTAGCTTCTTTAAACACTTCATTAAATATTTGTTTGCCTAAAATATCTTTGCTCTTTTTATTTAAAAGTTCTTCAGATTTTTTATTAAAATAAGTAAATCTAAGGTCTTGATTTAGTGTGAAAAATGCATCACTAATGCTTTCCACAGTTGTTCTAAGTTTCTCTTCACTTTCAATTAATTTTTTTCCTATTCTATTTTTTCTCAGAAAATTGTTGAAAAGACCACTTATTGTTGAAATTTCGTCCTTAACTTTTTTATCTATTTTCGTCTCAGATTCAACAATATCCAAACCTATAAATCCTTTTAATTCATTGTTCTCTGTTAAAGGTATGGTGATTAAAGATTTGATTTTTTGTAATTGAAAATGTTTTTTTTCTAATTTTGCTTCAGAAGGTAATTTTGCTACACTTTCAACAACAAAAGGTTTTAGTTTTAGTATTTGTTTATTAAACCAAGGTAATTCTTTTTTTAAATTAATATTTTTTAAATTATTTATTTCTGGCTTCACTCCTTTTCTACACCATTCATGAGTATTTGACATAAACTTTCCTGAAACAGAAAAAATATAACTTCTATCTGCATGAAAATAATTTCCAATAGTTTCTAAAGCTTTATTTATAACATCATCAACTAATTCTTTATCATAATCAATAAAAGACATAGAAAGTTCATTTAAGATATTCTCAAACAACAATTTTTGCTTTAAAAGTTTTTCTGCGTTTTTTTGTTCAGTAATATCTCTAAGAATTGTTTGTAAAGCAATTACTTTACCATTTTTCTTTATTGGTCGACTTTTATACTCCATAAAAAAGTTTCCTTTCGGAGCAATTATTTCAACAGAACCATGAGTTGGTTTACCTTTAGCTAAGTCAAGCATTTCTTTTGTAAGCTGAAGAACATGTTTTTTTACAACCAATTTATACGTGGACTCACCAATTAAATCTGATTCTTTAAAGCCATATTTATTAACTGCTTTATTTGCATAAAGAACTCTACCTTTTAGATCTATAAATAGAATTATATCTGTAAAGTTATCAAACAGGTCTGATTTAAAATTACTAGTACTAATCTCTGGTTTTTTACCCATTTCCTCCCTCTTAATAATTTTCTAGTTTGACAGTATAAATACTTTCTTATTCGTCGGAACTTTTAAACATATCTTCTGCAGTTGTTGGTTTTGTTTCAGATTCTTGTTCTGTTTGTACAACTGGTTCAGCTTTAGCAGGTGCAGAGTCTATAGATGCAAGTTCTGCAGGTGCAGTTTGTTTAACAGGTTCTTCTTCAACAGACTTTTCTTCGCTTTCACCTTCAGCTTTTACTTCTTGCTTTTTTCCTCCAAACAAACCAAAAAGTTTTTTCTTTTCTTCAGGCTTAGATTCTTCTTCACTGTTTCTTTCTTCAGCTTCTGATTCTTCCAAATTAACCTTATACTTCTTTTGTAATTTATCAGTTAATTGTTTAAACATTAATTTTAAATCAGTTTTTGTATGTTTACTTCTTTCGTCTAATAATTTAATAACTGTGCCTGTATGTTTCTCAAAATCATTAAATTTGTTAAGCAAATCAACGAATTCTTTTTTCTCAGCTTTCTGATCAGTTTGAACTCTCATTTTATCAAAATCAGCTTGCATTTTTTTGAACTCACGATTTATATCTTTAACTTGTGAATCAAATTTATCAAATTCAGAAAACTTTTTCTCAACATCTAAAAAAATCGTTTCAACTCTATCAGCATGTCTTTCAACAATTGACTCGACTTTTTTAAGATTAGCCAACTCATTTTTTATTTCTTCATGTAATTTTATTATTTGCTCAGTTCCTTTGTAAACATCCATTTGACCACGCATACCTTTCAACTGAGACATGATATCCTTCATCAAAGATTCATTTCCTTCAATGTTGGCCTTAAGAGCTTCAATTTTCCCATCTGTTTTTCGAAGTTCAGTCATGAATACACTTGGTTGAACTGTTTCTACTTCATCAATGGCTTTTGTGGCTTTTACTTCTACTTTTGAAAAAGCTTGTTCTAAATCATTAAGCATACCTCTAATCTCACCCATTTGTTCAGTTACAATTCCAAATCTTTCAGTAGTGGATTTTCTTATCTCATTTAAAGAATCAATCTGACCTTTTATTTTAGCCAGTTCTATTTCTACTTGTCCACCAAGATTAGCACCTCTATTTTTAGGGGATGATTCTTCTATTTCCTGCTCAGCAGGATTCTCATCACCTTCTCCTATAGTAGGGCCTGATTTATTCCAAAAAGCCATTATCTACCTCTTTTTTTTCTTTTAATATGTTTGACATTATTCTCTTATCCCTTATCCCTTTAATGTTTTTCGCTAACTCAGGTTGATGAAAAACAAATTCAATCCACATTGAAAAATCATTATCATAGTTTCGTGTATGAAACTCAAAATCCTCAGGGTTCATAAAACTTAAAGCAGTTATTAAATCTTGTATTGATGTTAAAAGCTTCCCACTTTTCAAACGAAAGAATTTTTCAGGATCTATTACTAGTTCAAGTTTTGGTTCTGTAACTGTTTCATCAACTTCACTCTGAGGCTCTACTTCTAGCTTATCAGATTCTGTGGTTGTGACTGTCTCTTCAGAAGTATTTTCTGGCTTAACTGGTTCATTCTGAGGCTCTACTTCTGGTACATAAGAAGTTTCCTTCTGAACACTAGAACTTTCAGTTCTTTGTGTACTAGTAGCTTCGTTACTATTTTCTTCTTTTATATCTAAATCTTCTCTGTTTGAATTATTCTCTTTCATTCCTTCTTCAAAAGCTTGAGCCTTTTCTTCATTTAACTTTTCTTTAATCTTTCTTTCAACTTCTGCTTTAATATCTACCAAAGGTAATCTTGATTCTTCAATTAATTCCTCTTCTGAAAATTTTAAAATATTCTTAATAACTTCATAGTCTTCTTGTTTTCGAGTATACTGAGCCCATCGTAATTTTGAATCAAGACTTCTAAGATGAAAGTCTGCTATTGAAGGATTATGACCTTCTTTTCTTAATTCAGTTATTCTTGACTTTAACTCTCGAACATGACTTCTCAAATCCTCTGTTAAAATTTCATTTTCTTTATCCGAAACTAATTGTTTATTTTTACTCATTTCAATTTCTCATTTACTTCATCATTCAAGTCATTTATATCAGAATCAAGTGCTCTTACTTGTCCTTCTACAAAACTTGGTTTTCCAAAAAATAATTTTCCTAAAAATTTATTATTACTAATTTTTTCTTTTATTTTTTGAAAAAAGTTTTTCTTTGATTTTTCTTTTGAATGAACTGATTCTTTCTTTTTAACTTTCTTTTTCACTTCCTTTTTTACTTCTTCGTCTTCCTTCTTAATTTCTTCAGCTTCTTTTTCAACTTTTTTCTCAGATTTTTCCTCTCTTGCTTCTTTTGATTCATCAAGTGCTTTTTGAATTTCTACAACTTCAGGACTATTGTCTTCTTCAATTGTTTTATTCAAATTAATTTCTGGCAATTTAGAATCAGAATCAACTTCTTTTTCTGGCTCAACCAAGGGTTTAACTTCTTGTTCATCAGCTTCTTTATTTGAATCGTCAGAAGTTTCATCTTTGAACATATCATCAATTTTCTTATTAGATTCTTGTTCTGATTCAAAAGGTTCTTTCTTAACAGGTTCTGATTCTGTTTTCTGATTTTCATCCGGATTCTTAATTAAATCGTGAAAATAATCATCGATTAATTTAATCATAGAATCCTTATCTTTAGCTTTTTCTAAAACATCCGCCAGTTCATTATTTTTGAAAACACCTTTAACCCAAATAGCAAAATCATTCTTCTCTGAATTAACATGCAAAGCGAATTCTTCATCAGATCCTTTATCTAAAAAAACTCTAAATTCACCTATAGTTCTCAAAACTTCTCCATTGCCTAAATAAAAATATTCCTCTTGTTTCAAATTCCTCACCTCTTATGTGGATTTATTATTATTTGTTGTTTTCTAATTAACCCTCCTGTAAAACATTAATTAATTCATCTTTTGAGTTTGCTGTTTGCATTCTATCGGCTAATTGGTCGTTGTGAAATACTCCTCGAACCCAACTAGCAAAATCGTTTTTATCATTAGACACATATTGTTTAAAATCATCATCATTAGTTTCTCTTAAATACTCGACTAATTCAAGTACGGATTTTATTTCTTTACCGCTTTGTAATCTAAAATATTGATCGGATGAAATGTCTTTTTTAACAACAATTTTTTCTAAATCAGCATCTAATTCCTCTTCTTCCTTTTTCTTTTCAGTTCGAGATTCAGAATTTTCAACAAGTTTAGTTTCTGTTTCTAAATGTTCTTCTAATTCTTTTTTATCTGAATTTTCCAATTGAACAGGCTCTTCTGCTTCTTCTTTTACAGCAGTTTCTGGTTTAACTTCTGATTCAGAATCATCATCAGCCATCGCAGCAAACGCTTTTTCTTGTTCTGTTATAGGCTCTTTCTTTTCAGGTTCAACAGCTTCTGCAAGTTTTGCCTCCTCTTCCTTTTCCTCTTTTTCTTCTACAGCTTCAACTGCTTCTTTATCAGATGTTGAGTCAAACCACTTTTCAGATTCTAATAATTTTTTCTCTTCATCAGTTAACTCTGGAAGTTTCTGTTTTTTACTCCTTAAATCAATCAAATCTAACATTTGTTGTTTATCTGGTTTAACCATCATATGCTGTGCTAATTCTTTATCTCCAACAGCATCTTTAACCCAATCAGCAAACTCATTCTTTTCTTTATTTACATGCTGATCATAATCACTTTGTTTCATCGCAGATAACTCATCATATAATGCTTTCAAACTAATAACTAACATACCATTTACTAAACTTAGAATTTTATCAGGCGACACTTCTTTTCTGAAAAGATCAACTTCAACTGTTTCACCATCAGCGCTGCCACTAGCAGCTTCAACTGCTTCAGCTTCTTCTCTTGATTGTTTTGCTGCGTTAATAGATGCTTTAAAGTCATCTTCAGATACAAGTTTCTTTTCTTTCTTCTTAGGAACTTTTCCAATTTTTTCCCAATTTTTCTTAACTCTAGGTCTTAATCCTTCTAAATATACTTCAACCATGTTAAAATTTCCAACTTTTACTTTATCTAAAGATAATTTTAGTTCCAATTTCATATCAAATACATCAATTTCTAACTCTTCTAATTGTTCAAGTTCATACACTAATTGATCAATTTCATCATTGTATTTGTTATACTTTTCAAGTTCTTCATCTGTTAATCTTTGTACTGAATGAAGGATTGGTCTGAATGTTACGAAGTATGGTTGACCTCTATTATATGACGCGTTTTGAACCATTCCACTTCCAACACTGGCTTTAACTAATGATTTTAAAACACTATCACCATACTTAGTTTTAATTCTATCTAAGTCTCCTTCATCTCTAGTTCTCATTTGAACTTCTGTGTTAATGTTCGCTTTAATCTGACCTACGAAGTCGGCCAAAACCTGAGATACTAACATAATCCCTATTCCCCACTTACGAAACTCTCTACATCCTCTTTCAATCTGTACGAATCCATCACCACTACCTCCAAACTTAGGTAGAATTCTGTGAATCTCATCATAAATAATCATGAGTTTTAATGGCTCACTTTCAGTAGGTCTTTCATCAAAAATTTGTCTAATAGTATTAGCTACAACTAAATCAATTCCTTTCGGATCCAACTTATTCATAGCATAAATTTGAATTTCGCCAGGTTTTGCATTCTTCTGAATTTCAATTACTTCTCGAGGATTAGTTATTTGTTTAACATTTCCATTGAATGCTTTTGCATCTTTAGGTTTCATTCCAAATCCAGGATAATACTTCAACATTCCTTTTTCTTTACATGGACGCAACATTCCGCTCCATTGAGCTGTAGGGTCAAAGGCAATTACCGCTACATCTTTTAACAAACATTCTTCTATTATTACTTGAGCTGAAATAGATTTTCCTCCACCAGTTGACCCTGCTACAATTGAATGAATCTTTAACTGGTCTAAATCAAAATAAGTTTTATGGTCTGTTTCAGCAATTTTTCCCCACCAACCACTTCTAGGTCCTGGTTTTGGTAACTGAGTATAATCAACTTTAAGATGGAACCTTTTATTGGAATCCATTTTTTTCCAGATTATAAAAGCTATTAATGCAATTGTCAATAAAGAACCAATTATTAATCCCTATTGCCAGAAAAATAATCCAAAGAAATACAACTGCCAAAATGGTGTTACTACTTCAAAAATTTCACTTGTTCCAGCGCTAAATCCCAAATAATTAGCAGTTACTCTAATAATATAAACTCCTCTGGGTGCATCTTTAGGAATCTTAACTGTTTTTAATAATGAAAAAGATGTTTTCAATAACACATTAGTACTATAAGTCCATAAAGTTGTGTTACCAGTTTCATCTTGAATAGTATAAAATAATGAAACAGGATATTCTTGATCAGATAATAAATTTTTCAAATCTGTTTTGAATTGTAAATCTTCATTTGGATGAACTTGTTTCTTAGAAGAATCTAATTCCATTAACAAAGCTTGTACTGGAAGTTGATTTGCAGATATTAATTCAACAGTTAATGGAATAGATGCATTAAAATCTCCTGTTATTTCTATAGTTCCATTATAAGTTCCTAATTCTCCTCTTCCAAAAATAGTTGGAGTAATACTACCCCTTTCATTTGGAGCAACTAATAATTTATTCTTATCCAACTCAACTAAATTAGCAATATCACCTGTTACTTTGAAAAATGCCTGGGTTGTTCCTTCTTTATAACTATAAACAACTATTTCTTCTTGTAAGAAGTTTCCTAATCTAAGTTTTCTATTAATAGTATTAAGTGAAATAACTATATCTGTTCCTTCAACTCTTTTTGGTTGTTCTACTTGTGGTACGAGTGGCGCTTCACCAGGACCAACATCATCACCAGGACCAACATCTCTACCAGGACCAATACCAGTAAAATCGTTAGGTGTTACTGCTTGAACCAATATGATATTATGAATTGTTGTTTGATTCTTTACAATTGAAACATTGTTTGCATATACATCATAACCTGATTTTATTGCAAAAATAGTATATTGTCCTTCAGGAGCTGTAATATTATAAAAACCAAACGTGTCAGATGCATCATTATAATTCGAAATATGTATAATTACATCAGATATTGGAACTCCTGCTTCAGTTGTTACAATTCCTGCAATATTTCCTGGATTTGGTAAATCACCTTCTCCTTCAGCACATATATCATATGGATCTGGAAAGAAATAATATCTTTGCTCTGTAGCATTTGGAATTGGTAATATCATTTGATAATTTAACTGTCTTCCGTTAAAACCATTAGTCCAATTTCCGAGTTTTGGTGCTACAAATATTAATTCTCCATTACCATCTTGAAGAACACCCAAAGTGAAATTTTCAATACTTCCATCCCCTCCATTAAGTGTTGTGGCTGGAATAGTTATTGGAGTATTACCTATTTCAATTGTAATATTATCTTTAAAAGTATTTGTTCCTGATAACTTTGCAGTGAATGAATCATATTGGTCCATTCCTAAAAAAGTATCTAGCACCGTTAAATTAGCTGGCTGAATATTTACAAAATCTAATAATTGAGGCATAACTGTACTTGCATACACTTCATGATCAATATCTGTTTCTAAACAATCAAATAATAAATTTGCTTCTAAAGTTTCCAATCCTTCTAAATCATAAAATGCTTCATTTTGAAATCCTGGAACTCTTACTGCATAACCATATACTCCTGACCATAAAAAAGCAGGTAAACTCATATCAATATTTACTTCATAAATTACTCCTCCTTTCCCTGAAAAAGTATTAGTTGCCCAACCAATAAACTTGCTTGCAAAAACCAATCCGAATATAGCAAGAGCTACTAATAAAACTAATAATACTGTTTGTGCAGCTTTCTCTACATGTTTCATGATGCAATCCTCATTTGTAAAGTTTTTATTTTTTCAAACAACTCGGTTTTATAATCTTCATCTAATCTCTTATACACTTCTTCTAGCTGATGATAATAGTATCTTGCTTTTCCAATATTATCAGCTTTTATATTATTCTCAATATCTGAAACTAATTTCTGTGAATAACCATGATCCAACTTAGTACATAAATTCCTAATTTTTTGATAAACTTCATTTTTTGAAGGAGTAGATAATTTTTCATAATACAATTTAATCTCTCTATAAATAAAATGAGCTTTATCAAGGTCATGAACTTCTAAATTATCAAGAGCATCATTTATCAATAAGTTAATAGTATGAATTTTCTTATCGCCAAATAAAACATAGTAAAAGAATCTCATCTTATCTATTCTAATATGACTATGCCCTGCATATACTAATACTAAAACCATTATTAAAACTATCAAATAACCTTTTTTATCCATATTAACATTAAAGTCAAATATGGAATTTCCAGTTATAGAAGTTACCGCTTTAGTATATGAATCTTCAAACAAGACTGTTTGTGCTTTATCAATGTTCTCCAAATCTATTTGTTCATCAAAATAATAAATTATTTTTTGAGGGTTATCAAATTCAATTAATGGATCTTTCTCCAAAATTTTATGATTTGTTATTATTGTTAAATCATCGGTTGTCTCTGCTAATTCTTTTGGTATAGATTCTACAACTCTTAATTTATATGTGCTATTCACATATTTTAATTCTTTAACCACTAAAGTAATAGTTTTCTTTGTTCCATCAAAGTATTCTAATTCAACATTTCTGGCAGTTGTTGATATAGTTGCTTTTGATTGAGTTAATTTACTTGCTTCAAAAAATTTCTCTTTATCTAAATATTTTTTTATAGTTGAATATTTATCAGATACTTCTTTTAATTCAGGATCTCGAATATATTTAATAAACGCTTTATTTTCTAACACATTCACATTAACAATTATAGAATTATAAGTATCAGATATTTTAGTTTCTAATGTTTGTATTTTATCTTCTTTTTCTTTTTCAGATAAAACATTATTGTAAGTTGCATCATTTATATCTCTATAAGCTCTTTGTATTGTTACAATTGCACTTTTGATATTTTTCTCTATATCTAATACATCTATTACCCGTCGTTCATGAAGTCCTTTAGTTGATAAAGTATCAATTATTGCGTATAATTCATCAGTAAATTCTGTTTCTGAAAAAGTTGTTTTTACGTCTATTACTTCATCAATTATTTTAAAAGTTCTTTCTTCTGTTGCTTTTGAATTCTTATCCGAATCTTCACATTCAATTTTCCATTTATAATCTTTATAATCTAATCCTGTCAATGAAAATATTTGTTCTGTGTTATCTGAAACTATTTTTGTTCCTTTCTTTGTATACCAACTTTCATCCTTCTCTGCAGTATACAACACACAAGTTGTATCTCCTTGATCAGATACTTTAAATTTAACATCTATACTTTTCGAATTAAATTCTTGTTTATCTGCAGGTGAAATAAGTTCAATACTTGGCGCAGTTACATCTTTTCCTTCTATTTCTGCAAGGTAAGTAATATTTTCCCTTAACCAGATTTCATCATAGAGAACTTCATAATTAGATTTTAAAACCGTTAATCTGTAAGTGCCTCTTGAAATATAAAATGTGTATTGACCTTTACTATTTGTTATTCCTTCTCTATTTGCTAGTTCGATTCTTGCTCCAGATATAACACTTCCAGAATTTATATCTTTAACAGTTACAGCCAATTCCAATACATTCTTAACAGTTATTGTTGTATTAAGAGACTTAGAATTTCCTTCTTCGTCAGTAACTGTTAACTTTTCAATGTATGAACCAGAATTTTCATAAGACATATTTATAGTATCATTAGTTTTAGTTGTTCCATCGCTTAAAGTCCAAAGATAAGTATATTCACCAATTCCGCCATTTACATAAGCTTCTAGTTCTGTTGGTTCATCAACATCAACAGATTTATCTCCAACAACAGAAATTGTTATACTATTTTCAACTTCAAAACTTATTACATCAGTTAAAGTTGTATTTTGATATTCTAACTCTGTATTTGCAGCATAAGTTCCTACTTCTGTTGTGTAAGTCATTGATTCTGTTCTTGGAAATGTTCCATTTGTTATGGTTATTGTTTCTCCTAATGTGAACCATCCTCCGCTTGAAGTTCCTATTTCAATTGTCATATTTGAACCATTTAATGCATTTATTGTGAAAGTTCCTGCTTCTCCTAAGCTGTAAGTTTCTTTATTCAAACTAATGTTCAAGAATGGTGTTTCAATTTCTTCTTCAACGGTTTCATTCTCTATTGTAAATATTCTATTGCCACTAATATTTGCATTCCCAACACTATCTTGACAACTTATATTCCAGTAATGCATTCCACTATCTGCAGAAATATTAACTATTTTTGAAGTTCCATTAATTGCAGTTATTGCTTGTATTGCATCATCTAAAGTTAATATACAATTCATGCTTGTTGCAAAGTTATCTGTTGCTACGAAGGTTACATTCGTTAAATTAGTTAAGTTTGCATTATTGATTGGATTCTCTAAAACAATAATTGGTGCTGAGAGATCAATATTTATTGTTCGCTCAATAATACTTTCGCTGTTGTTCTCATCTGAGCAGTTAATATACCATTCATGAACTCCTTCGGTCAAGGTTTCAGTAAATGTATTACTGCTTTCTGCTGATTTACTTTGTTCTTCTATTTGGTCTATAAATAAACTACAAGTGGTAGAATTAGTGTAATTAGTGAGTGTGAATGTAAAGTTAACATTTGAAGTATTATACACTGCATTATCTACAGGTACAATATCAGACATTGTTGAAGAAATTATTTGAAGACTTAAAACTAACATGACCATCAACATAATTAATTTTGCTGATTTACTTCTCATTTTCTAGTCTCCCAATTAGCTTTTTTAATTCTTCTATCATCTGTTGATTAGTTTGTTCTTGCTTTAATTTTGCAATTTTAGAAGTAACTGGTTCAGTAAAACTGAAGCATTTTGATCTAACAACAGAACGTATTTCTTCACTTAAATCCATATAGTGATTTTTATCTGCTAGAATTCTTAGTTCTCTAACTAGTGTTGAGGGCATTCGTACGCTTACAACTGTATCTGTCATCGTTGTTATTTGTTCTCTAGCACATACTGTCTTGAAAATTCTCTTATAGCCTCAGATCTAGAACTAAACACATTTTTTTTTACAAGGGTATCTAGAATTACAATAGTGTCGTCTGGTAATCTCACGTTTACTACTTCTATGTTTTTCTGAGGTTTCTGCATGGTCACGTATGTTACTTGTAGTTTATTTGTATGTTATCTGTAAGTGTCTCTGTAGACCGAAATGACACTTGTATGACAATTAACTGACATTAGTAGTATATAAATCTTTTGATTTCGTCTTTTGAAAGGAGAAACTATAAAAAACCAACAATATTTCAAACAAAAATGAAAGAATACGAAGTCCTAAGAAAAAAATATTCGCTGCCAAACCTAAAAGAATTAGAACAAGACTTTGGCTTTGAAGAAATAGAAGAACAAAAATATTTATTACGAGCAATTGTTAAGAAAATAATAGATACAATTGAAACACACGCTAAATTGTTAGAAGAAATAATTAATCCAGAAGCAAGCATTAGTAATATGAACGAAGCAAGCTCTTTTAATGAAGAAGAAAAACCATTAATTCTTAAAAATTATAAAAAATTATTATTTTATCATCGAAGTCATATGCAAATAAATTTAAATTATGATGAAAAAAGTTTTGCAGATTTTTTGAATACATTTTATGAAGATTGGCACAAAATAAAAGTTGATTTGAACACAATCATTGGCAAGATGAAAAACTCTTGGAAAAAAGACGTGAAAACAAAAATAGAATTAGGATATTTTGGATAAAAAAATAAACATGAGGGTAATGAAAAAATGAATTTATTGATATTAGGACCACAAGCTTCCGGAAAAGGAACACAAGCAAAAAGAATTGCTAAAGAACTAGGCATACCACACATCTCAACAGGAGATATTTTTAGAGACAATATTGAAAGAGGAACAGATTTAGGGAAGAAAGTTCTTATGATTCAAGGCGGAGAACTAGTTCCGGATGAATTAACAAATAGCATCGTTAAAAATAGACTAAAACAAGAAGATTGTGCAAATGGATACATATTGGACGGGTATCCAAGAAATCTTGTACAAGCAGAATACTTAAACAGTATTAGCCAAATAGATGCAGTTATTGATTTAGAAGTTCCAACAAAAGTAATAATGGAAAGAATTACTAGCAGAAGAGCTTGTGGAGATTGTAAAGCAGATTATAATATAATTTATATGAAACCAAAACAAGAAGGTATCTGTGATAAATGTGAAGGAGAATTAATTCAACGAAAAGACGATACTCCAGGACCAATTAAAAAAAGATTAGATATTTATTATTCCCAAACACAACCATTAATTAGCTTCTATAAAGAACAAGGAGTCTCTCTTAAAGAAATTGATGGAGTAGGAACACCTGGCGAGATTCTTGATAGAATAATGAATGTTTTGCGTTAAAGCATACGATTATACAATTGTTCTTTTACTTTTTTTATTTCTTGTTTTCCAGTATGAATACTATTAGTAAATAATCCTAAAACCATGCCAAGACTAAAACCTGCACCAATAATCATGCTTGAAGCGTGATAAATTTCACCAAACATTTCTTCAAACCTATAACCAGAAAAAGCAACTGCTGCAACCCCGAATATGGTTGTCGCCATTAAACCATTACCAATGGGTTCAGGCATTTTCCAAATAGGACCTGTTTGAAAATAACCAAATTCATCTTGAACATTTCTTAAATTAGAAATCTGAGAATTATATTCGTTCCTTTTCTTTTTATTAAACCACAAAGAATAATTAAAATTTGTTTCAATTTCATCAAAAACACCATCTATTATTTGTTTATCTGCAGGATCTTTTTCTGTACGATTATAATTATAAGTATTGATTAAATTTTGGACAGCCGATTCTAAATCAGGAAAGAAACTTTTCTCGTATTTTTTTTGTTTACTCACGAAACTGCTCCCAAACACCTCTTATGGATTAATTTCAGATTTATTATTATTTAAAGTTTTCTAGTTAATAATTCTTTAATAACATAAGTTGCATAACTTCCTTTAGGTAAGTTAAAAGAAACATTTACTTTGAACATGCCTTTGTTTAAGTCATCTTCGACCATCGTTCCTACTTTTAAATCTTTTAATTCAATAAATAAATCTCGATCATTACCTTCGCAACTTAAATCAGGTAAACTAGGAATTATAAAATCTCTTTCAGAAATATTTTCTTCTTCTAAAATTTCTTGAACTATTTGTTCAATTTTATCATTTGTATAATCAGTTCCAAAACCAACTATTGGAATTTTCTCGTTGTCCATTATATTAAGTTCTAAATATTTTGTAATTGTTTTATTAAAAATAAAACTTTGATATGCGTGAATAAATAATAACAAAATTTTTTTAGGTATTTTTCTTAAAGCTCCAACATAATCATTCATATTTTTTTTCAGATGTTCTTTTGTTTTTTGTTCATAATCGCCATTATTCAAAAGAATTTCGCTAACAGCTTTTTTGAAATCTTTTTTGAGAATACACCGTCCAATATTCACATTGTTATTTGAAAAACGTTGCTGATCAAAACAATTTGGAATTAAATCTAAATGTTTAATAGAAGTATTTTTTTCTAAGTTTCTTATTACAATTTCAAAATAATTACCTTTCAAATGACCTAAAGAAAGAGGTTCTTTTGAAAAACCCATAAAAGTTAATTTCAAATCTTTAAGTTCATAATCATCAAGTTTATGTTTAAGTCTTTCAATTGAAATATACTGTTCAGTTACTGCATGTTTATCTTTATTACCAGCATAAGCAATTTTTGTTCTTCGAATATTTAAGTTATTACAAATTGCTTGAATTGCTCTTTCAGTCGTATAATTCTTTTTCTCGAGCAAAAAAATTGAATAATCTCCTTCTTCTGACAGTTCATATCCAGGAATTTCTCTTACAAAAAAGTCTTCGGGAATTTGTTTTAACTTATACATATAAAACAAGAAATGAAAAAGATTTAAAAAACTTCCACTTATTCTCAACACTAAACAAATGGACCTGTGGCGCAGTCTGGATAGCGCGATAGCCTCCTAAGCTATAGGTCGGGGGTTCAAATCCTCCCTGGTCCGTCTATGTTTTCTAAAAATTTATATACTATTATTTTCTATCAAGTGTAATGGGAAAGAAAATTTTGATTTCAGTGTCTGCAGTGACTGGAATCATCGCATTATACTTAATTTTCAAAGTTATTCCATTCAATGAAGTTCTTAACACATTTAAATCTGCCAATCCACTAACCTTATTAGGTTTTTTATGTGTTTCTTTTGGTTTAATGGCAGTTCTTTCTTGGAAATGGAAAGTTGTACTAAGAAGCCAAAATGTGATTATTCCATTCAAACATTTATTTGCATACAGATTAATTGGTTATGGTGTAAGCTATTTAACTCCTTCAGCAAAACTTGGCGGAGAACCTGTTAGAGCAGCTTTATTAACCAGACATGATATGAAATTCTCAGAAGCATTATCTTCAGTAGTTATTGATAAAACCATAGAAGTTGCTTCATCAGCAATCTTTTTTTTTATTGGTGTAATGATAGTATTCTTTAGATTCGCACTACCAGGTCAAATTGAAGTTACTATGATTTTATTTGCAATTATATTCTTAGCATTAATGGTTTTTATGTACCAAAGAATGTCGTCAGGAAAAGGATTCATCGCAAGTTTTTGTAAATTATTACGTCTTCATAAAGTTAAAAAATGGGCTTTATCTGAAAAGAAATTAGAAGAATTTGAAAGTAGAATAATAAAGTTTTTCCAAGAAGATAAAAAAGATTTCTTACTTGCATTTTTTGCTTGTTTTATGTCATGGGTTTTTATGTTCTTTGAATATAAGTTTGCAGCACTAATACTAGGTTATAATCTTTCTTTTGTTGCAATATTCTTAATTATTAGTTTTGTTGGAGCAGCGTTTATCGTTCCAGTTCCAATGGCCATTGGTTCGTTAGAAGCCAGTCAAGTAGCTGTTTTTACAATGTTGGGTTTAAAGTCAGCTGCAGGTGTTGCGCTTGCGTTCATTATTAGAATCAGAGATTTATTATGGAGTATTACAGGATTATTACTTCTTAGTTATTATGGACTTAAAATAAGTCAAACTTTAAAGAAAAAATTTTGAAAAAATGAAACCTATTTTTATTGGAGAAGGTCTTCGAATGTTCAAACGTAGACGAAAGTATGAACAAGAAGGATTTAAGCCATATGAAGGTAATGCAAAGAATATTTGTGAACAAATTGTAAGAAATTGTTATAATAAAAAAGAAAACTATTTCATGACTAGCTTAGGGCATTTCTGCGAGTATTGGAGTCGAGATTTTGGACTTTGTGTTGAGTCTTTAAAAAAACTTGGTTATGAAAAAGAAATTAAAAGCACTCTTAATTATGCACTTAACATATTTCAAAAAAAAGGAAAAATAACTACGACCATTAATCCTAAAGGCAAACCATTCGACTTTCCAACATACGCACCTGACAGTCTTGGATTCACATTACATTCTTTAGTTACTTTAAATGATAAAGAACTAGTTGAAAAACATAAATCCTTTTTAGAAAAAGAAGTAAAAAGATATTATAAAAAAGTCATAAATAAAAAAACTGGCTTAGTGAAAAAAAAACATTTTAGTTCAATGAAGGATTTAGCTAAAAGAAAATCTTCTTGCTATGATAATATTATGAGCGGTTGGATTTCTAAAAACCTTGACTTGCTTGGCCTAAATAATCCTTTAAAAAAATATGACTTCAAAAAATTAATTTTAGATAATTTTTGGACCGGAACACATTTTATTGATGACCTTTCAGGAAGCAAAATTTTATCAGGTGATGCTAATACTTACTCATTCTGGACAAAATTATTCGAGGAAGAAGATTTAATTTCTTCTGCCATTAGTAAAGTTCAAAAGAAAGGATTAGATAAACCTTTTCCAATTAAATATAGTATTGAAAAGCCTAAAACTGTTTGGTACGACTTATTAAGTTCAGGTTATGAATTTCAAAGTATTTGGGCAATGACAGGTATTCCCTTCATAAAAGTCGTTTTGAAAGTTGATGAAGAACTTGCTAAAAAATACTTTGATAAATATACTGCTTTAATTGAAGAGCATAAAACTTTTTTAGAAGTTTATGAAAAAGATGGCTCTATTTTCAAGAGATATAATTATGTCTCTGATGAAGCAATGCTTTGGGCTTCAATGTATTTAGAACTAGATTTTATTCTTAACAAAAATAGTTAACTCAGAAACAAGTTTTGCAGCTAAAGTTGATTCTTGTCCAACAATGTAATTTTTCTTTTTTCTAATAGAATCTAAAAACGAATGAATATCTCGTCCTTCACTACAAGTAACTGCATTTCCAAGCCATTCAAGACGATGACCATCACTTCCAGCAGTCAATCCTTTGTTTTCAGCCAAAGCCCATCCAAGAGATGAAAGATTAGCTCGTTTTTTCATAGCTGCATTTAAAACTTCTACAGCCACAAATTCACTCAGTAATTCTTTTCTTTTTTTACTGTTCAAAAAGTAGAAACTTTTTTTTGGTTGAACTGTAAAAGGATGTGCTACTGAAGAAACAGCATTTAAATCATGTGCTGCATCAATAATTTCTTGAATGGAAAGAGATGTTTTGTTAAATCGAAAACGTTTATGATACTTCAAGTTTTTTTTAACATATTTTTGATAAAAATTTACTAAATCTCCTTCTGAATAAAAATAAAGCAAAATATCCTTATCATTCTTTGAAGTAACTTCAATACCTGGAATTACAAATAAATCCTTTTGTTCTAAAGCTAAAAGACTTCCTCGAATATCATTATGATCTGTGACTGCAACTCCAATTCCAAGTGATTTAGCATGAGATAATACATCTTGTAATTTAGTTTTACAATCATGAGAATATTCTGTATGAAAATGCATATCTACAACAGAATACTTTTTACCTAATTCGGCAAAATTAGGCAAAGCATAAGTAAATTGATTCATAATAATAATAATTCTAAAATTTATAGTATTTAAATCTTATCTTTAGTTATTCCAAGAAGATAGCCTGTATAATGAGTTATTGGAGGAAGTATTAAACTAATAATAACTAAGACTATTAATAAATCCCATTCTGGAAAAAATATGAACGAAGTAAATAATAAAGCTCCAACGATGTAATCTAATTGATCAAATGGAATCCAAGGTTTTCCTGAACCAGTCCCTCTTCTTCTCTTAAAAAAAGATTCGACAGCATCACCAAAAATAGCTCCAAAAGCCATTAAAAAACCCAACCAAATTGTTTGAGTTTGATAATTAAATAAACTAATATTCGCAAACCAAGGAAAATTGTAAAGATATTTCTGCAAAAGAAACATGAGTGTTCCAACAATTACTGCAAACACTATACCTCGAATGGTTTTATTATCACCAAGAAGTCTTTTTCCTTTGTAAGATTTACCAAAATCTAAAGGTTTGTTAAGAAAAGGTATTTTTGAAACTAAAGGAGGAGTTAAGTTCGAAAAATATGCTGGTACAAAAAAATATGATGCTTCTAAAATCATATTAATACCTTTTTGAATTTTATTTTACTAATCATTAAAGCAATCGATATTACAACAAAAAAAGTTGTAACATTAATATTAACTTTCAAAAGAATGAGTGCTGGAAAAAGCACACCATTCACAGTTATTGGCATTCCAAGATACCCTTTAACTTGTTGTTTTAAAGAGTTAAATCTTGCAAGTCTATAAGCACCAGCTAAAACCATTAAAGCAACTAAGATTGCAAGTGCATCATTATTGTAAAAGAGGTAAACCATTATTGCAGGTGCAACTCCAAATGAAACAAGATCAGCTAGTGAATCAAGTTCTTCGCCAAGTTTTGATTCTGCTTTCAAACAACGAGCAAGTTTTCCATCAAGATAATCAAATACAACTGCAACTAATAACGCAATAGCTGAAAAAACAAACAAACCTTTTATTGCTAAAAATATAGAGATTAACCCACACAAAATATTAAGAATGGTTGCTGTGTTTGGAAATATTTCCTTTTTCAAAACTTTTGAGTTTTGAGACCCAAAAATCTTAGATTTTTGTTGTTTCATTTTCTTTCAGCAATAATAGATGACCCAGCAGAAACTTTATCTCCTAGCTTAACTTTTAATTTTATCGTGCTGGGCAGGATAAGAGTTACTTGACTTCCCAACTTAATTAAACCTATCCTCTGACCTTTAAGAACTTTCTCATTCTCTTTTACTAAAGGCACAATTCTTCTTGCAAGAAAACCTGCAATTTGAATTGATTTAACTTTAAATTTTTTATCTTGAAAAAGCATTTGAACATTTTCATTTTCAAAAGTTGAAGCAAGCGAACTAGCATTTAAGAATTTTCCATCACTATGCTTAACATATTTGACAGTTCCTGAAATCGGTGCTCGATTAATATGAACATCAAATGGACTCATAAAAATTGAAACAATATATCCTTTGTTAGCAACATCTTTAGTAAAAGATTTTACATGACCTAAGAATTGTTTTTCAATATCAATTTTGTCTTCATCAAATTTCTTGATTAAAGTTATTTTTCCATCTGCAGGACTAATAATATTATTGCCTAAAGGTATTTGTCTTGCAGGGTCTCGAAGGAAATAAAACTGATGAAAAATTAAGAATGCAACGTAAAGAATTATTAAAATTATAAAAATAGTTCCAATCATAAAAATAACTAAACATAAAATAGTTCAAAAAGTTTTCGTTTTTAAAAGAAAAATGCTCAGCAATAAAATTGCTGGCAAGTTTTAAAAAAATTAAAACTTAAAAAAAATATAAAAAATTATTGTTTTGCTTAATCTCTTAGAGTTGCTTGAGCTGCTGCAAGTCTTGCAATTGGAACTCTGAATGGTGAGCAACTAACATAGTTTAATCCTGCTCTATAACAAAACTCTACGCTTGTAGGTTCTCCACCGTGTTCTCCACAAATTCCTAATTTTAAGTCTTTCTTAACAGATCGTCCTTTTTCTACAGCCATTTCTACAAGCTGACCAACACCAGTTTGGTCTAATGATTGGAAAGGATCTCGTTCTAAAATACCTTTTTCAATATATTCAGGAACGAATGATCCAACATCATCTCTTGAAAATCCAAGAGTCATTTGTGTTAAATCGTTTGTTCCAAAGCTGAAAAATTCTGCTTCTGCTGCAACTAAATCCGCTGTAAGAGCTGCTCTTGGTACTTCAATCATAGTTCCAATCATATATTTCACTTTTGAATCGTCACCAAGAACTCTTTTTGCAACTGCTAAAACAATTTCTTTTTGATTTTTAAACTCTTCAACGTTTCCAATTAATGGAATCATAACTTCAGGGTTTACTTCAATTCCTGATTCTGAAACTTCTTTTGCTGCTTCAAAAATTGCTTCTGCTTGCATTTGGGTAATTTCCGGGTAAGAAATTCCTAATCTACAGCCTCTATGACCAAGCATTGGATTAACTTCATGAAGTTCTTCGATTTTTTGCTTTAAAATTTCTGTTGTAGTGTTTAATTCTTCTGCAATACTTTCGATTTCTTTTTCTTCTCTAGGTAAAAATTCGTGTAGAGGCGGATCTAATAATCTTACTGTAATTGGTTTTCCTGCCATTACTTTGAATAAACCTGTAAAGTCATCTTTTTGGAAAGGTTTTAGTTTTGCTAAAGCTTTTTTTCTACCTTCAAGATCTGCTGATAAAATCATTTCTCTAACTGCTCTGATTCTTTCACCTTCAAAAAACATATGCTCAGTTCTACAAAGACCAATTCCTTCTGCTCCAAAGCTAATTGCTTGTTCAGCATCTTTTGGAGTGTCTGCATTTGTTCTAATTCCCATTGTTCTGAATTTGTCTGCCATCTCCATTAATTTTCCAAAGTCTCCGCTTAATACAGGATCAGTAGTTGGGATTTTACCTTCGAATACTTCTCCACTAGTTCCATCAAGAGTTATATAATCTCCTTCTACAAAACTAACACCACCCAATACTAAAGTTCGGTCTTTTTCACTAATTCTTGCTTCTCCAAGTCCTGAAACACAACATTTACCCATTCCTCTAGCAACAACTGCTGCATGGCTAGTCATACCGCCTTTTGCTGTTAAGATTCCTTGAGCAGCATCCATTCCGATTAAGTCTTCTGGGCTTGTATCATTTCTAACTAAAATTACAACATCACCTTTTTTCTTCATTTCAACTGCTGCAAAGTTATCAAAAGCAATTTTTCCAACTGCTCCACCAGGCGAAGCTGGAAGTCCTTTTCCAATTGCGGTGTGTAATTGTTTTGCAATCGGATCAAGTTGTTTATGTAATAATTGATCAAGTTGATTCGGGTCAACTCTTAGAACAGCTGTTTTTTCATCAATTAAACCTTCTTGTACCATTTCTACAGCCATTCTAACTGCTGCGTGAGCAGTTCTTTTTCCAGACCTTGTTTGCAAAATGTATAATTTTCCTTCTTGAATTGTAAACTCCATATCTTGCATGTCTTTGTAATGATCTTCTACTTTATGATAAATTTCAACAAGTTCTTTGTATTGTTCTGGCATTCCTTCTTCCAATTTCGAAATTGGTTTTGGAGTTCTAATTCCAGCTACAACATCTTCTCCTTGTGCGTCCATTAAGTATTCGCCGTAAAAAATATTTTCTCCTGTTGCAGGGTCTCTTGTAAAGCAAACTCCTGTTCCGCTTGAATCGCCCATATTTCCAAAAACCATGACTTGTGCGTTAACTGCAGTTCCTTTTAATCCTCTGATATCATTTAATCTTCGATAAGTAATTGCTCTACCATTGTTCCATGAACCAAATACTGCTTCAATTGACATTAATAATTGTTCTTTTGCATCTGTTGGAAATTTTCGACCTGATTTTTCTTCGATTAATTCTTTATATTTTTCAACTAAGAATTTTAAATCTTTAGCATCTAATTCTGTATCGAATTTTACCCCTTTTGTTTCTTTAACATCGTCTAAAATACCTTCGAAATCATGATGTTCTACACCCATTACAACGTCTCCAAACATTTGAAGAAATCGTCTGTATGAATCCCATGCAAATCTTTCATTTCCTGATTTTGTAGCAAGACCTTTTACTGCTGCATCATTCAAACCAAGATTTAATACTGTGTCCATCATTCCTGGCATTGAAACAGCTGCTCCACTTCTAACAGATAATAAAAGTGGGTTTTCTGAATCTCCAAACTTTGCATCCATTACTTTCTCAAGTTGTTCAAGGTGTTCTTCAATTTCCTTGATTGCTTGTTCAGGCATTTTCTTGCCTACTTCGTAAAATTCTGCACAAGTTTCTGTTGTTATTGTAAATCCTGGCGGTACTGGAATTCCTAGTGACGCCATCTCTGCTAGGTTAGCACCTTTACCACCTAGTACATCTTTCATATTTTTATTTCCTTCAGTCTTATCTGACCCAAAGAAGTATACATGTTTTACCATTTTTTATTTCACCTATAATATTTTTATAGACCCAAAAATTAATAATGATTTTTGATGCCTATATATCTCTATTTCCTATTTTATCTTACGTTTTTATTGATTCTCTAAGAACCTCAACTGACAGTAAAAAAAACCTCTTTTTAAAGATAGTTATGATATAGAATATATGTTAGAAATCAGAGTTACTTTTTCAAAAGAATTCCAACAGGACAATGGTCACTTCCCATTACTTCTTGCAAGATAAATGCATCTTTTAATTTCTTCTCTAAAACCTTTGAAACAAGAAAATAATCTATCCTCCAACCGACATTATTTGCTCGAGCATTAAACATGTAACTCCACCAAGAATATTCATGCTCTTTATTAGGGTAAAAATATCTGAATGTGTCAATTAAACCTGCTTCTAAATGTTTTGTCATGCCAAGTCTTTCAGTATCTGAGAATCCTGCATTTCCAGGTTTTGTTGCGGTTGTCATATTTGACTTAGGATTCTTCAAATCAATTTCTTTATGAGCAACATTTAAATCACCACAAATAATAACTGGTTTCTTATTTTCTAAACCTTTGACAAATTTTCTAAAATCATCATCCCATTTTTTTCGATAAGAAAGTCTTAAAAGTTCTCGCTTAGAATTTGGTGTATAAACATTCACTAAAAAGAACTCATCATATTCTAAAGTTAGAACTCGACCTTCAGCATCATGTTCTTCAATCGCCATTCCATACATTACTGATGACGGCTTGACTTTTGAAAATACTGCAGTTCCAGAATAACCTTTTTTCTCTGCAGAGTTCCAGAAATGATGAGGATATTTATCTAACACCAAATCAACTTGATCAGGATGAGCTTTTGTTTCTTGAATACACAAAACATCAGGATCTTCCTTTTTTACAAAGTCTAAGAATCCTTTTTTTAAGGCTGCTCGAATTCCATTTACATTCCAAGAAATAAGTTTCATATTTGTCATAAATAAAAGAAATTAAAAAAAGTTATATAAAGTTTTTTATTATTACTTTCTAACATTAGAAAGATATTTTGCAATTGGAGAAAAAACACTCCACTTAGCATATAATTCAACTTCTTGTCGATATTCAGCTATTAAATGTTGAAACCCAATATTATTAAGTCCGTTTTTAATTTTATTTGAAACAGAAGTTAAAACTTTATTTGGCTTAATATTCAAAGGTTCAATATTTCTAATCATATCATCTAATGTTCCTGAACTACATTGAAGTGTTGTACATGCTAATTCATACCTTCCAATTTGATCCATTGCTTTTTGATATTTATCTCTCATAAAACTTAGAATTAAAAAGAATTATTTAAACCTTACTCTTTATGATGCTTTTTTAGAAGGTCCATGGCAGTCTTTCCATCAACTTTGCCTTGAAATTTACCCATAACCATACCCATTAAAGCTCCAATTGAAGCGCCAGAATTTTTATCAACTATTGCTTTAATCTCTTTTTCTAAATCACCTGTTGAAGCAACTTTGAATTTATTAAAATTAAGCTTTTTAGTTTTACTAAAATCTGCTAATAAATCAATTATTGAACCTTTAGGCAAATCTCCTACAACAACTTTTTTTAAAACTTCATCAGCAATCTTCTTAGTATCAACATCAATAGAATATCGTTTTTTCAAATCTTTTGGAATATTTGTAAAGAAATCAACTACTAATTTGAAATCTTTATATTTCTTAAAGTAAGACTCAATATCAAACTTTTCTTTATCTGCAAAGCTTACTGCAAGTTTTGCATAATCATCATTTAAACCAAATATTTTTTTGAATCTTTTAATTTTATCGTCAATAGTTTCTAATTTTTGAAATTTACCAAATGCAGGTATAATTGTAGGAACATCAGTTTCTGGATACATTCTAGAAGCTCCAGGCATTGGTCTTAAAAAAGAAGTTGTAAAATCAGGTTCAGCCTTTCTTACTTCTTTTTCTATCTTTTTCTTTTTCTTAAGTAAATCAAGATGCCTTTGAATTTCATTGTCAACTACTTTTGGAATACTCTTTAAGTCTTGAAAACCTTTTATTTCAACTCTTTCTCCACCTTTAATTGAAATATTTACGTCTTGACGAATACTTCCAATTCCTCGTTTACAAGCACCAGTACTTCTAAGAATCATACCTATTTTTGCAGCTGTATCTTTACATTCAAGAGGATTAGCAATGTCTGGTTCAGTCGCAATTTCAATAAGTGGAATTCCTAATCTTGAAATATTATAAGTATCATGGTCTTTTGTTCTGTTCATTACTTGACAAGCTTCTTCTTCTAAACAAACAGATGAAATTCTTATTTTTTTACCGTTTATGTCAATATGACCATTCATACCAACTAATGCAGTTCTTTGAAAACCAGAAGTATTACTTCCATCAACAACTGTTTTTCTCATGACTTGAATTTTATCAACGATTCGACAGTTAAGAATTTGTGCTATTTGCAAACAAGTTTTAAGTGCATCCTTGTTAATCGGACCTGGTGGTTCTTCATCCATTTCAACTAAACAAGTAATATCATCATAACCCCAGTAAGTGAATAATTTTCCTTTTAATTGTTCGTATGCTGCAGCAATATCAACTTTTCCTGATTCTCCTGCACTTGCTCGAAGTTTTCGATCAAATGTAAAATCAGGTTTGTCTTTTCGAATCTCAGTTGGACAATTACAAAAAAGCTTTTTACCTTCAAGCTGTTGATGAATTTCTATTCCAGATTTAAAACCAAGTTTTTTGTAGTCCATATAATCATACACCTATATTAAGAATTCTTCTCGCTCACTTCTTTCAGAAAGTTCTCCTCTTAAATTCTTTTCAAATAATTCTTTGACGTCTTTTTTATGATTCGATAATAACCATGCAAGCTTGATAAATGCTGTTTCTGGAGTCATGTCTGAATAATTTCCAATCACTCCTGCTTTAATTAAATCTCTTCCAGGAGAATAAACATTCATGTCAATTCTTCCATAAATTGTTTGAGGCGCAACTACTACAGGCATTTTTTTAGCTAAGCTTTGAACTGCTTTCAAAATTTTCTCATTTTCACCAGTGAATTCATCAACTTTCATACTCGGAATATGGCCTATTCCTAAAAGTTCAATAACTAATCCATCAAAGTTTTTGAAAGCTTCAAATTCAGAAGCATACATGTGAACATGAGGTTTAATTAAACCAATTTTTAATTTTTCATCAAATAATTTAAGAGTTAATTTTTTCTTTAAATCTTTCTTTTCATAAGTTGTTGCAAAAGTCACAGTTTCTTTTTCATAATTAATTCTTGCAATTGGACCTGCATTAATTGGTCTAAAAGCATCTCTTCTTGAAGTATGCATTTTTCGAACTTTAGTTCCAGGCAAAATCCAACAAATTTTATCATTAGTATTTTCATGCATACAAACTCCAACTCCAGAAAAATCCGTCTTAGTAATAAACAATGCAGCTGATAAAAGATTCATTGCTGAATCAGTACTTCCTCGGTCAGAACTTCGTTGACTTCCAACAATTATAACTGGAATTCCAAGTCCTTCAAAAGCAAATGAAAGAGCAGCTGAAGTATAATGAATAGTATCTGTTCCTTGAGTCAAAATAATTCCATCAACTCCTTTTTTTACTTCTTCAGCAACCGCTTTAGCTAAAATATTATAATGAGGAAAACGCATCATTTCTGATTGCATATTTCTTACAAGTTTACTTTTAATATTTGCTAAACCTTTAATTTCAGGAAACAAATTTAGTAAATCATCCTCTGTAAACTTTGCAATTACAGCGCCTGTTGAATAATCAACTTTTGAAGCAATAGTTCCACCAGTATGAAGTATAGAAATGGTTTTTAAACCTTTTTTCATTACAGGTTTTGAACTTTTCTCAGAAATTTCTTTATATTTTTTTAAGACTTCAATCTTTTTAATTTCAGATTTTTTCAAACCAACATTATATCCGCTAACTAATTTTAAGAAAATAATGTTTGAATCTTCTTCAGGCATTAAAACACCTTCTAAAACATCATTTTTACAGAATACTTTTACCTTATCACCTACGTTAGCCATATAAGAAAATAAAAGAAAGAAGTATTTAAAAGTTTGGAATTATGAATAAATTCCGAACTTCAAAAAGTTTAATTTTTGTAATTATTGTTTAAAGTTTAAATATTATTTAACCATAATAACTTGATTTATCAGTTCCAACCCTTATCAGCGTTGACGGAACTAGCTCTCTGCTAGGTCGCGATGCAAAAAAAGCATCTAACCATAATAACTTGGTTTATCTTCTTGCATGCTTTTTGCATGAGCGCTTGTGAAATGATCTTTAAGTTTTTCATAAGCCTCGGCAATATCTTTAGTGGCACTTGGTCTAACTTTTTTCAATGCTTCTTCAAAGAAAGCCATTTTTACAGTTTTAGCTTTCATATCATCTCTTAAAGCCATGATTGCTGCTTCTCTACAAACAGCTTCAAGATCTGCACCTACATATCCTTCGGTTTTATCGACTAACTTTTTCAAATCAAAATCTTTTGCTAATGGCATTCCTTTAGTATGAACTTTAAAGATTGCATTTCTGCTTCCTTTATCAGGAACAGGTGCTAAAACAATTCTATCAAATCTTCCTGGACGAAGAAGAGCAGTATCAAGCATGTCAGGTCTATTCGTTGCAGCAATTATTACAACATCATTTAAATCTTGTAAACCATCCATTTCAGTTAAAAGTTGATTAACAACTCTTTCATTAACTTTTGAGTCAGCACTATCACTTCTTTTATGAGCCATAGAATCAATTTCATCAAAGAAAATTATTGTTGGAGATGTTTGTCTTGCTTTTTCAAAGATTTTTCTAACAGCTTTTTCACTTTCACCAACCCACTTACTTAAAAGTTCAGGTCCTTTAACAAGAATAAAGTTTGCTTCACTTTCAGTTGCAACAGCTTTTGCAAGCAAAGTTTTACCAGTACCTGGTGCTCCATAAAGAAGAACTCCTCGAGGAGGTGTAATTCCCAATCTTGAAAAAGCTTCTTTTTTCTTCAAAGGCCATTCAACAGCTTCAATAAGTTCTTGTTTAACTTCTTCTAAACCGCCAATATCAGTCCATTTAATATTTGGAATTTCAATTAATACTTCTCTCATAGCACTAGGTCTTACGACTTTTAATGATTCTTTAAAATCATCTTGAGATAACTTTAATTTTTCAAGAACTTCTTGAGGAATTGTTTTCTCATCTTCAAGTTCTAGATCAGGAAGAACTCGTCTTAAAACAATCATAGCAGCTTCTCTTGCAAGAGCTGAAAGATCAGCACCTACAAACCCATGAGTTATTTCAGCCATTCGTTTTAAATTAACATTTTTATTAAGAGGCATGTTTCTAGTATGAATTTGTAAAATTTTATGTCGTCCTTCTTTTTGTGGAACACCAATTTCAATTTCTCGATCAAACCTACCAGGTCTTCGAAGTGCAGGATCAAGCGAGTTTGGAATGTTTGTTGCTGCAATTACAACTACTTTTCCTCGACTTTTTAACCCATCCATTAAAGCTAATAACTGAGCAACAACTCTTCTCTCTACTTCGCCTTTGCTTTCTTCTCGCTTAGAAGCAATAGCGTCAATTTCATCAATAAAAATTATTGAAGGACCATTCTTTTCTGCTTCTTCAAACTTCTTTCTAAGATTCTCTTCACTCTGACCATAATATTTACTCATAATTTCAGGACCATTAATTAAAAGAAAATTAGCATTTGTTTCATTAGCAACAGCTTTTGCTAACAAAGTTTTACCAGTTCCTGGAGGACCATGAAGCAGTACTCCTTTTGGTGGTTCAATTCCAAGAGTTTCAAAAACTTCAGGATGTTTTAATGGTAATTCAACCATTTCTCTAACTTTTTTAATTTCAGATTCAAGTCCACCAACATCTTCATATGAAATATCAAAAACTTTTTCTTCTTGAACTTCAACTGATTCTGTTGAGTATTTTACTTCTGTATGTTCTGTGATTAAAACTGCTTGTTTTGGATTTGCATCAGTTACGATGAATTTTAAATCTCCAAGACCAAAGCCCATCATAGTATCATCAAGCATTGAAAACATATCATCAAAGAAAGGGTTACTAGACATAGTGTTTCTTCTTCTTTTAGTTCCGCCAAGCGAAACAATGTCTCCTTTCATAACTGCTCGTCCTAAAAGTCCTTTTTTGAAAATCTCAGGATTTGCTCGTACCATCACACCTTTTCGAGCTGGCGCAATAGTGATTTTTTTAGCTTCTTTAACATCAACTTTTTTGACAGTAACCATTTCACCAATAGTTGTTTTAGCATTTCTTCTAATTAAACCGTCCATTCGAATCATGTTTAAACCAATATCTCCTGGTAGCGCCCTATCAGCTATTGCAACAGTAACTCTAGCACCATTAATTTCAACAATGTTTCCAGGTCTAATATCTAATTCTCGTAAGAAAGAACTATCAACTCTAACAATTCCTTTGTTAACATCTTCTTGTATTGCTTCAGCAACTTTAAGTCTAATTTCGTTTGTAATGGTTATCCCCTCAAATAAATATTTTTGATGACTTTAGAGAATAAATAACTCTTTAAATTCTTTTTGGTTTAATGACTCCATTCTTTAAGAAAAATCATTATCCAAAAAAAGAATATTTTTGATTTAATGACTCCATTCTTTAAAAAAAGTCATTATCCAAAAAAGAACTTTTTTGGTTTAATAACTGATTTCTTTAAAAAAAACTAAAAGAAATAGAAGGGGAAAAAATAATCTAAAAAAAAATGTTTATTGTTGTTTAAGCTTTGGTAATGGGATTGGTGCTGGTAGGCCCAGATCTTTACTTAAGATTAAAGCTTGAATATTGCATTTGTTAAGAACATTGTTCATAACTTGGTTTGTTGCTTCTTTAGGAATAGATTTGTTCTTTTTCCAAGAATCAAGAACTTCTTTAGCTGTTTTTTCATCAGATAACAATACTAATTCGCCATTTAATTCTATATTTCCAATTCCAGGTTCATATTTTGAAGTGTATTGAAAAGTAAACTTCATTGCTTTTTGGTCACCACCAATTGCTAATTTTGCTTCTTTAACATCTTTAATAGTAACATTATTACTAATGCTAACTTTACCTGTAACAGGAAGTTTTTTTTCAATCATCATTTTTGTGAAATTTAATCCAACTATTGCCATTTTTAAAATCCTCCGTGTTTGAATAACACCTTCTTCTCGTTATTAAGTTTTGGTTTATAAAAGTTTTGAATTTACAAGAATAAAAAGAAATATTTATATATAAAACCCGCTATCCTGAAGGTTATGATTACAAAAAGTGATTATGCGTGGCAATAGTAAACCTTTTTTCTTAGATAGTAATATAATATTAACTGGTGATTATGCGTGGCATTTACAAATTCATAACTTATTTTAAAACTTCTAATGGCTTCTGGCGTTTGTTCTTCTAATTAAAAATTCTTAGATTAAAAAATAAAATGAAATTTCGGAGGCAAACAAAAAATTGTAAGATTTTTGAGTCTCCTAAAATAAAATTTTCGGAGGAATATAAAATGAATATAAAAAATAATATACCAAATAAAAAAGGATTTTTCGGAGAGTACGGAGGTCAATTTGTACCAGAAGGATTAAAGATTGCAATGAATAATCTTACAAAAGATTATTTAAAAATAAAAAAAGACAAAACTTTCAAAAAAGAATTTGTTGAATTAATGAATAACTATGTGGGCAGACCATCAGCACTTTATTTTGCTAGAAATCTAAGCAAAAAATATGGTTGTAAGATCTACTTTAAAAGAGAAGATTTAAACCACACAGGAGCTCATAAAATTAACAACACTATAGGACAAGCTTTGCTTGCAAAAAGAATTGGCATAAAAAAAATTATTGCTGAAACTGGAGCAGGTCAACATGGAGTTGCAACAGCAACTGCAGCTGCATTGATGGGCTTAGAATGTGAAATTTTTATGGGAGAAATTGATGCAAAAAAACAGATGATGAATATTTATCGTATGCAATTGCTTGGAGCTAAAGTCAATGTTGTTAAAAAAGGTGGCAGAACCTTAAAAGATGCAGTTGATGCAGCACTTGAATACTATATGCACCATCCAGAAGTATTTTATCTTCTTGGTTCTGTTGTAGGTCCACACCCTTATCCAATGATGGTTCGTGATTTTCAATCAATTATTGGAAAAGAAGCAAAGAAACAAATAAAAAAGCAAGAAGGAAGATTACCCGACTACCTTGTTGCTTGTGTTGGTGGCGGAAGTAATGCAATTGGCTTGTTTTATGACTTTATACCTAACAAACAAGTTAAGTTAATAGGTGTAGAGCCTGCTGGTAAAGGACTAAAAACAGGTAAACATGCAGCAACTATGACTCTTGGAAAACCAGGTGTTTTACATGGATTTTATAGTTATCTTTTACAAGATAAAGATGGTAATCCATTGCCTGTTTATTCTATAGCTTCAGGACTCGATTATCCTGGAGTTGGACCTGAACAAAGCTTTTTGAAAGATATTAAAAGAGCAGAATTTAAACATGTAACTGATGCTGAAGCTTTAGCAGCGTTTCATGAAACTTCTAGAATTGAAGGAATAATTCCTGCTTTAGAAACAAGCCATGCCCTTGCATATTCTTTCAAACTTGCAAAGAAGCTTAGAAAAGATCAAATTATTATTGTGAACTTTTCAGGTCGAGGAGACAAAGATGTAGAGTTTGTTGCAAGCCTGCATTAATTTTTTTTTTTTATTTTCAGAGGATAAAAAAGAAATATTTATATAACTAAAGAAGCAAACAAAATAAGATGGATAAAACAATAATTACTCCTTGGGAAGTTAAAGGTAATGTTGATTATAATAAATTAATAAGTGAATTTGGAGTTTCTAAAATTGATGAATCCTTAATGAAACAAATAGAAAAGCATGCAGGTGAAATTCATCATTTTCTTAGAAGAAATATTTTTTTTGCTCATAGAGATTTAAAGTTCTTTTTTGATGAATACGAGAAAGGTAATGCTTTTATGTACACTGGTTGTGGACCTTCAGGACCAATTCATATGGGACATGCAACTGTTTGGATGTTTACTAAATGGCTTCAAGATAAACTAGGACTTGATCTTTGGTTTCAATTCACAGATGATGAAAAATTTCTTTTTAAAGATAAATCAATGGATGAAATACAAAAATGGCTTTATGAAAATATGTTAGATGTTATTGCTTTAGGTTTTGATCCAAAAAAAACTCATTTTCTAATTGATACAAAACATGCAGGAATAATGTATCCTGAAGCAATCAAAGTTGCTAAAAAGATTACTTTTTCAACTGTAAAATCTGCATTTGGGTTTACTAACGAAAATAATCTTGGAACTATATTTTTTACTTCAATGCAAGCAGTTCCAGCATTTTTACCTAATATAATTGCGGGTAAAAAAATGGCTTGTTTAATCCCTCATGCAATAGACCAAGACCCACATTTTAGAGTTACAAGAGATGTCCTTCCAAAATTAGGACATTACAAACCAGCTTCTATTCAATCAATGTTTCTTCCGGGTTTAGGAGGTATGAAAGAAGATGGAAAACTTTCTTCTTCTACTGGTGAAGCGATTTATTTAACAGATGATAAAAAAACTGTTCGGAAAAAAATAATGAAATATGCTTTCTCTGGTGGTCAAGCAACACTTGAAGAACATAGAAAAAAAGGAGGTAACCCTGATATTGATGTTAGTTACCAATGGCTTCGATTCTTCGAAGAAGATGATAATAAATTAAAAAAGATTTATGAAGATTATAAATCTGGAAAATTATTATCTGGAGAACTTAAACAAATTCTTGTTGATAAAATAAATGCTTTCTTAAAACAACATCAGAAGAATCGAGAAAAAGCTAAAGACAAACTCGATCAATTTATCTTTAAACAATAATTTAAAGAAAAATATTTAAACATCCTAGCTTATAGTCTATAATAATTTCATAAAAGAGGTGAAAAAATGTTTAAAGTTGCTCCTTTACCTAGTAATTTCATGCTTGTTTCAATGCTTGGATTTATTTTTAGTGCTTATTTCTTAGATAACCCTGGTCTTAAAAGTTGGGCTTTTACTTTTATGTTGGTATTTGCAGTTATGTTTATTGCATCTATGATTAGTATGAGTAAAGCTCCTCTTGAAGATGAAGAAATGCTAGAAGAATTAGCTATTCACAGGAAGATTCATAAAAAATAATTAAAAATGGGATTTTTTGATGCTTATAAAAAGAAAAAATTATTAAGTGCGCTAAAGAGCGATATAGAAATTACTTTAGGAACGCACATTAAAAGTATTATGACTAAGTACGTAATAAGTGTTCATCCTGATGAGAAGTTAATTGATGCGGCAAACATAATTGTTGGAGAAAAAGTTTCTTGTGTGGTTGTAAAAGACGAGGAAGAGCCTATTGCAGTTCTTACTGAACGTGATTTTTTAAAAAAAGCTCCTTTAAATCAAGATGAATTTGAAACATTATTAGTTAAAGATCTTATGTCTTCGTCATTAATAACTGTTGAATCTAAAACAAATGTTTTTGATGCTGTAAAAATTCTTTCTAAAAACAATTTTCGTAAATTAGTAATTAAAGATATTAATTTACAAGGAATAGTTACTCAAACAGATTTTATTAAACTAATGGACCAGTTTTATGATAAGTTAACAATTAAAACTTCTGATTTAACAACTATACAAGATGTTATGACAAAAAATGTTTTGACAATTAATTATGGTGAGAAATTTAAAAAAGCAAAAGAAATGATGGCCCAAAAAGGTGTTGGTTCAATTGTTGTGATGAAAAATAATGAAGTTGCTGGAATAACTACTGAATATAATGTTGTTGCAGAACTCGTTAAAGATGCTGGAAGAATAAACACTTTAAAAGTTGAAGAAACCATGAGTTCTCCAGTTATTGGTATAAAACCAGAAACAAATATTTTTGACGCGAATAGAATTATGATTAAAGAAAATATTAGAAGATTGCCTGTTATGAATGGTAATAAAATGGTTGGTATTATTACTCAAACAGATTTGTGTCGAGCGATGTATTATTTCTTGAGAATGACTTTATGGCATTTAGAAAAAAATAGTTTAGAATTTGAACCTTTAGAAAAACAAACTGAAGAAAGTATAATGGTTTAATTATTATTCTTAATGAATTCAAAAAAAGATTAAAATAACTTATTTGTTTAAAGCATCAAACTTCTCTTTTGCTTTACTTTCTTTCCAGAAAACTTCATGACTCGCTCTTTTTTCAAATAAAGAAATTGCAGTATTAATTATGTCTGATTGAAAATCTTTAAGGTTTTTATCTGAAAATAATTTCTTTGCATCATCAATACATTCTTTCATTAAAACAATATTATCTTCTCGACATTTTGATTCTTCTACTCTCTCTTCTTCTTCGCTTAAAAATATTTCTTCCCATTTAGGATAAGAACTTTTATCAATTGTTTTTGGAAAAGATTTTGAAAACCCCATAATGTTAGAGAAGAGTTGGAGATTTATAAAGTTAACCCGTAATCATCCGAAAGAGCTTCGGAGTGTGAACCTTTAAAAAATTTAAATGAAACAATTAATCCTAAAAATAGTAATAATCCGTTCACAACAAACAAAACTCCAAATCCATAAATATCAACTATAAGTCCGCTAAAAATATAGCTTAAAAAACCACCAATTTTTGCTAATGACATGTATGAACAAACAACTTCTGCTTCTTTATTTAACCGTTCACCAATATCTGACATTAAAGTCCATGCAGATACATTCCAAATTGAAGACCCTATTCCTAAGAAAAAAAGTATTACTAATAATATTGTATAGTTTGATGCAAATGCTAATAATAGTAATGAAAAACTATAAATTAAAATTCCTACAAACATAACTTTTGACCTGCCAAATTTATCTGCTAAATGACCAAAATAGAATTGAAATAAATGTGCTATTCCAATAAAAAATATTGCTACTCCAATAAAACTATAACCTAAATTTAATTTTTCAATAATAAATAATGGTAAAAAAACTTTAATTGCAGGTTGACTTGCATGTGCAACAAAGCCAAGTATCGCCATTCCTCTTAATGGTCTGATTGATAAAAAATTCTTTAAACTATCTAAGAAATTAAAATCATTTTTGTGAATCTTTTTCCTTAATTTTGGATTTCTAAAAACAAGTATAAAGCTTAATAGAATTAAAAGAAATGCTGTTAATAAGAATGGTGCTTTAACAAATAATTTATCGGCTAGAACTCCGCCAAGAACTGGTGCAATAATTGCACCGATGTATTGTATGCTAAGACTAATTCCAGAATATTTTCCTCTATCTTTATCTGAAAGATGATCTTCAACTTTAGCTAATGCAATTAAAGTTACGATAGTTATTGCAAGTGCATCAAGAATTCTTGCAAATGCAATCAAAGACCATGAAGTTCCTGAAAGATAAATTATTATTGCAAGAAGCTGTATCATTAAACCAAATATTATTATTCTAAGCTTTCCAATATCATCTGCTAATTTTCCAAAAATTGGTGAAAAGAAAATTATTGCAAGCGGCATAACTGAGAATATTAATCCTAATTGAAAATTATCAAAACCTAAACTCTTAATATAAGGAGCTAAAACCGGTTCTATAAGAAAAATTGCGAAAGTAAAAAATACACTTATGCCTGTAGCTTTTATATATTCTCTAAAGTGCAATTTCAAACCTCTTTATTCGAAAATTTTCTCTTTTTTATGTAGAGCAGATGGAGCTTCTCCTCCATGCCAAGTAAATCTTGGCCTGATTCTTATAGGATACATCTTCTCGTTAGTATCATCAAATATAATTGCAGAACCTTTTTCTCTAGGAAGATCATTTAATTGAGTTACTAAACCTTCACGCATATAAGACTGCATCAACATACCAAGTGCTTCAGTATCAAGCTTTGCAGTAATTCTATGAGCAATAACAGTATCTGACTGAGTCATAACATCAGTATGAATTTTTCCTGGTTGCTGTGTTGCAAGAATTAAAGAAATTCCTGGTTGTCTTCCTTCTCTAAGAATTGTTACAAGAGGGTCTGTTGCAGTAGTTTTTCCTTCTAATGGTAAAAATTCATGAGCTTCATCAATAACAAGCCATACAAGAGGAGATTCTTGTTTCTTAATTGCTTCATCTCCAAAGTAATTTACTGATTTATGAATGTCATGATACTCTTCTGATTTTCTAGCAACCATTCTTTCAATAAAAAGTTTTTGAGCAACTAAACCAATAACTAAATTCTTTATATTCCAAGAACCAGGCATTGTTGCATAACAAGATACATCTAAAACAGTTACTTGTCCACCTTTTGCTAAGTCACTAAGCGAAGTTCCTTCTTCATCAAAAACACCCCAATTATTTGCGTTCAAAAATTGATTTTTGGCAGCATTCTTTACTGAAGTATCAGCATCTTTGTTTTGCTTAATTGCAGAAAGTATATCTTTCATACTAAAGTCATCATTGTTTTCTTTTAAGTCGTGAATAACTGATTCAATTAATACACCAACTGGTTCGTGAGGACTAATTCCAAACGAGATGTTCCAATCTTCAGCATTTAATTCTGAAGGTTTTATTGAGAAAGGATGATCGGTTGGGATACCTTCATCTTTATATTTTTGATAGTAACCAACAGGAGTGTATATTTGAACATCTAAACCTTTACCTTCTAGTTTCCATTCATCCAACAAATCTTTATCTTTCTTATTAGGATATTTCATAGTCCAATAAATACCCATGGTATCAAGCATGATAACAGATATATTTTGTTTAATGTCTTTTGGCAAATTAGCCATACCTTCTGCAATAACACCCATAGTGTAAGATTTTCCGGATCCTCTCTTACCACATACAAAAATAACGTGTGAACGAACCATATCTAAAAAAACTTGATTAGAAAGAGAGGTAGTTCGACCCATCTTAACATAATGTTTTGCTAACAAAATAGTTCCTTCTGTTCCAAACTTTCTTTTGTCAGATTCACTTCGACCAACAACTATATCATACATATAGCTTATTTAGTAGAGAACTAATATAAATATTTATTCTAATTGGATAGTAGAGTCTTACTCGCCAAGAATATTGATTGCAACATGCCTTTTACTTTTCAAAGGTCTAGGACAAGGACCATCAAATTCTGCAAAGATAATTCTTTGATATTTTCCAAGGTCAAGTTTTCCTTCATATAAAGAAATTGTTTCACTGTTTCTAGAATAAAGAGCTGCTTTAATATGACTATGAGCATTAGGTGGTTCATCTTCAGGACAATTTCTTTTACTAACATCATTATGAAGATAATCCTTATGACTTGGAGCAACTTCATTCAAATAATACTCTAAATCTTTCAAAAGTCTTTCTTCATATTCATTAACCATTATGCCAGTTGTAGTGTGCATTGCTTGAACTAAAACTTGACCATTTTCTTTTCCAGACTTTTTAATTTCTTCAAGAACTAAATCAGTAATATCTGTTAATTGTGTGTGATGTTCAGTTTCTAATTTTAAAATTGTTCTATACATATCAAACATTTTGCTTTAAAAAAATAAAAGTTATTTATATAACTTTGTAAAAGCAAAAAAATGTTAATTTTGTTGATTATAATTTAATCAAAAATAATATTCCTATTAAAGCAATAAATAAACCACAAACTCTAAGTGTTTTATTCAAAGCATTCTTCTTAGTGAACCAATAACCAAAATATAGTCCTGAAAGATGAATTATTATTGTTGTTAGAATAAATCCAACAACATACAAATAAGGACTTGCAATTTGAGGAACTTCCATTCCATGTGCATAACCGTGAAATATTCCAAAAAATGCAATAAAGAGACTTGTTATTATTATTGATAATTTTTTTTCTGAAAAAATAGCTATTCCTAAAATGATAACTGAAATTGCAATTCCTAATTCAACTCCAATAAAAGGAATAAAATTTAAGCCCATAACTCCTCCAACAATCATAAATAATACAAAAATTAAAGGAACACTCCATAAAGCATAGCCACCTATTTGAGCACTTATTATTCCTACACTAAGCATTGCCAACAAATGATCTGATCCGAAAATTGGATGGGTTAAACCTGCAATTAATCCACCCATACCATGACCTTGATGTCCTAAAACAAATTTACTAAATAAAGGAATATTAAGAAAAAAAATTAATATTTTTTTAAAATTCATATTTAATCACAATAATAAGTTTTTAGCAGAAAAATAAAAATTTCTTTATATAACTTTGTAAAAGCAAAACTTTAAATAAATAATTTCACTCATCATGACAAAAAGGGTGTGAAGAAATTATACTAGGTGATAATAGTGGCCAAAAAAAGAATTAAGAAGACTACCCAAAAGACTTCTAAAAAATCATTAAAAGTTCCAAAACCTAAAAAAAGTTATACATGGATGATGCCTGTTTTAGGTGTAATAATAATCGCAGCAGTTTTATTTTTCAACAGAGGACACTTTGATGAAAAAGTAATAACTGGAGAAGGAAAAATTGTTGGTTATTTGAACAACAACGCAATATATCAATCAGAAGTTCAAGCACAGTTTGAATTACTTCCACCAGAATTAAGTGGTTTAATGGATGAGAAAACTTTGTTAAGTCAAATGATTGATGAAAAAATCTTACTATCTAAATCTGAAGAACTTGGATTAACTGCTAGCTCAGAAGAAGTTGAAGCTGAAATTAATAATATCTTAGCTCAAAACGGATTAACTGCTGAGCAATTAGATCAAAACTTACAAGCTCAAGGAGTTTCATTAAAAATATTAAAAGAAATGTTTGGAAAACAAATCTCAATTAATAAATTATTAACTCAAGAAGCATTTTCAAGAATTAAAATTAGTGAAGCAGACCTTCAAATGTTCTACGCTGCAAATCTTGACCAGTTTCAAACTGGAGAACAAGTTAAAGCAAGACATATTCTAGTTCAATATGGTGATATGAGCGAAGAAGAAACTTTATTGGCTATGAATGCGATTGAAAAATTATTAACAGAAGATGATTCAAACTTTTGTGAATTAGTAACTGAATATTCTGAAGATCCTGGAAGTATTTCTACATGCGGAGAATACACTTTCCCTAGAGGAATGATGGTCAAAGAATTTGAAGAAGCAGCATTTACTCAGGAAGTTGGTGAAAAAACAGTTGTTAAGACTCAATTTGGATATCATTTAGTTCAAACTTTAGAAAAACTTTCTGCAGAAACAGTTCCATTAGAAGCTGCTTCAGAACAAATAAGAGAAATCTTAGTAGTTCAAGAACAACAAACTGTTTTCGCATTATATGTTGAAGAATTAAAAGCAGAAAATGAAATCGTAAACTGTTATGCAACTCCTGAAGTAGACTTGTGTATTGAAGAAGAAACTCAAGTTGAAGACTTGGATGAAGTTGAAGAAGAAGTAGAAGAAGATGAAACTATTGTTAATGAAATCGAGTTAGAAGATGAAACTATTGAAGTTGAAACAACTATTGAAATTTCAGGAGAAACAAAAACAGATTCAACTATGGATTTATTTGCCAAATGTTTAACTGAGAAAAATACTAAATTATACGGAACTTTCTGGAGTAGTCAAAGCACAACTCAGAAAGAAATGTTTGGAGATTCACTTCAATATTTAAATTATGTCGAATGTTCAATCGAAGGTAATACTAGAGATCAAACTGATACTTGTAGAGATGCAAATATTTCCGGTTATCCTACTTGGGAGATTAATGGTAGAAAATATCCAGGACCTCAAACATTAGAAAAAATTGCTCAATTAAGTGGATGCACGCTATAAGCGATATGTTTATAAAGTATATAACATTCACAATAGTTACTTTATGTGAAATGGTCCTTTTTTGAGGGAAGCATTATGCTTTGCTATGAGATCAAGACACTCTTACATAAACCAGCCCGACACAGAGAGTAACTTAACGGAGCACGACATTAGTCAAGCAATGAGTTTGAGCGTTGGTGCCTCGGGCAACATAACTTTTCAAGTTATGAAAAAAAACAATAATGTTCATTAATCATAGAACAAGTTCACTATCATTCATTTATCACACAGTACCAAAGTATTTTGAATAGTAAAAAACTTGTTCTAAGAAAAAGTATAACTTATCATAATTATTTCATTTAAAATTAGTAAATAATCAGAGATTACCAATAGAGATAACAAAGACGATAAAACAACAAAAAGTTGTACTTTTTCTAAAAAAAAGCTTAGTGAATTATAAATTTAAAAGGAGGTCATTAAAAATGGCAAAAATAGCACAAGTTGCAGCAAAATATATTGTTCATGCAAACATAAATATAGAAGGAGTCGTAGATAAACCAGATGTAATAGGCGCAATCTTCGGACAAACAGAAGGATTATTAGGAGCTGATTTAGAATTAAGAGAGCTTCAAAGATCAGGAAGAATTGGTAGAATTGAAGTAAACGTTGAAACTAAAGGCGGTAAAACAACAGGAGAAATAATAATTCCTAGTTCATTAGACAAAGCTGAAACAGCAATTGTTGGAGCAGCTTTAGAAATTATTCAAAGAATTGGTCCTTGTAACGCAAAGATCAAAGTTGAAGGCATTGAAGATATTAGAATTTCAAAGAGACAATTCGTTATCGAGAGAGCAAAAGAACTTTTAAAAAACTTAATGGATGGAGTATTACCAGATTCACAAGAATTAGCTGATGAAGTAGCTTATTCAGTAAGAATTATGGAAATACAAGAATATGGTAAAGAAAGATTACCTGCAGGACCAGGCATTGAAGATAGCGAAGAAATAATTCTTGTTGAAGGAAGAGCAGATGTTTTAACTCTTTTAAAACACGGTTTTAAAAACGCGATTGCTATGAACGGAACAAGTGTTCCACAAACAATTATAGAACTTTGTAAAACAAAAGAAATAACTGTTTTCGTTGATGGAGATAGAGGGGGAGATCTTATTATAAAAGAACTTTTCAACGTAGCGGAAGTTGACTTTGTTACAAAAGCTCCTGACGGAAAAGAAGTAGAAGAATTAACACAAAAAGAAATCCATAAAGCTTTAAGAAGTAAAGTTGCAGCAGAACAAGCTAAACTAGAAACAAAAGTAGCTCCTTCTCAAACTAGAGAAAAACCTGCACCTGCAAAACCATTTGAAAGACGAAATGAAAAATTTTCAAGACCAGTTGCAAGAACTGAAGAAAGTAAACCCGCAGCTAAAGTTGAGAAGAAAAAACTTTCTTCTAAAGAAAAAGAGTCTTTTAATGGAATGTTAGAAGACCTTATTGGAACAAGAGGCGCTTATGTTTTAGATGAGAGTCTTAATATTTTAGGAAAAGTTCCTGTTTCAGAACTTCAAAGTACAATTAGAAGTTTAAGATCTGGAATTTATGCCGTTATCTTAGATGGAACAATTGAAAAAGACCTTGTAAGCATTGCTGAAAGAGCAAATGTTAATATTTTAGTAGCAATGGATTGCAAAGTTAAATCTACAAGAGTTCAAATATTTACAGGCGACGACTTGTAAATGTTATTTTTTTCTTTTTATTTTAATATTCTATAATGACTCAAACCAAAGAAGAATGGAAAGTTTTTAAAAACGTTTTCTCAGAATTTTCTTTAAGGAGCTTATTTAAACTTCAGACAGAAGGTCATTTTGAAGAATTGGTAAGCCCTATTATGATTGGTAAGGAAGCTAATGTTTTTTCTGCAATAACTAAGGAAGGCGACACCATCATTGTAAAAATTTATCGACTTGAAAATTGTAATTTTAATAAGATGTATCAGTATATTAGAGCAGACCCTAGATTTGCAAAATTAAAAAGACAAAAACGTGATATTGTATTTGCTTGGACTCAAAGAGAATACAAAAATTTAATGGTCGCACGAGAAGCCATAAATGTTCCAACACCTATAACTTTTAAGAATAATATTTTAGTTATGGAAATGATTGGCGATCCAGCTCCAATGTTAAAAGATTGTAGACCTGATGATGCAGAAGATTTCTTAAAACAAGTTCTTGAAACTGTACAACTATTAAAAGAAAAAGGGTTAGTTCATGGAGACTTATCTGAATTTAACATCTTAAACGAAAATGAAAAACCAGTATTCATAGATTTCTCACAATCAACTCTTACAAAGACGCCTAATGCTAAGGATTTGTATGATCGAGACTTAGAAAACTTAAAAAGATTCTTTTCTAAACTAATTAAAAAGGACAGAATTGAAGAAATATTTAAAGAATTTTTTTAATAACATTTTTATAGGAAGTTTTTTTCTAAACTTGTATGGACGAGTATATTCATGAGATAAAAATTCCAAAGGCAAGAATCGCAGTACTTATAGGTACAAAAGGCGAAACTAAGAACGAATTAGAAGAATATACTAGAACTAGCATAGATGTTGATTCTAAAGAAGGAGAAGTTAAAATTAGTGGAACTGATCCTATTAAACTTTACGCTGTTAAAGAGATGATTCTTGCAATTAGTAGAGGGTTTAATCCTGATATTGCTAAATTATTATTAAAAGCAGATTATGTTATTGAAATTGTTTCATTAGCAGAGTTTTCTGACAAAAAAAATCAATTAGATAGAGTTCGTGGACGAGTAATTGGTAAAAAAGGAAAATCCAGAGCTACAATCGAAAACTTAACCGATACTTATGTTTCTGTTTACGGGAAAACTATTTCTATTATTGGTGAATCTCATAAAGTAACTCTTGCAAGAAAAGCTGTTGAAAATTTATTAAAAGGCAGTACACATTCAGCAGTTTACAAATGGCTTGAAAAGAATCGTCAAAAAATGAAACAAGAAGAAATAACTGGTTTCTAAGCACTTAATAATTGAATATCTTTTGCTCTATAACAAAAATCTTTTTCTTGATCATCATTTATTTTATCACATAAAAAATCTTTTTCAAAAAGAGTCACATAACAACCATACTTTTGTTCATCGCCAACAATATTTTTACAACCACTTCCAAAAGCCATAGTTGATTCTTGAATTTCAGGTTGAATAACTAGAATATCTTTATTAACTAATTCTCTACTCAAATCTAATTTTGCAATTGCAAAATACATCATAGAAATAAATACTAATATTAAAAAGAACAATCCAACAACAATTGATATCTCATGTTTAGTTTTTTTTAAAGAACCTTTTTTTTGTTCTGCAAATATATAATCAACCGCTATATCAAAATCACCTGAAGAAGTTCCTCTTTTGACAAGATAGTCTCTTATTGTTTTTAAATCATAACCTGCCTTCATCTGATCCTGAATATAAGAAATAAGTTCCGAACTCACCATGTTCAATTAATTGCAGTAGTTATATTTAAATCTTTTTAACTAAAATCGAGTAGAAAGATTTATTAAGGAAAACTAAATTATCAAAATTGAAAAAAATATGACTGAAATAACACCGAGTCTAGATTCATTCAATAAGACTGAAGAAACACCAACCAACGAATCTAGTGAACCAAAAAATAATTCTCCAATACAAAAACCAAAACAAACAACTACTGCTCACGAATTAGCTAAGAAGCAAAGAGATATTTCTATATCAGAATTTTTTGAAAAAAATAGACATTTACTTGGTTTTGATAATAAAAGAAAAGCACTTCTTACAACTGTTAAAGAAGCCGTAGATAATGCACTTGATGCATGTGACGAATCAGGCATCTTACCCGAACTTGAAATTACAATGGTCGATATGGGTAATGACCGATTCAAAATTTCTATTGAAGATAATGGTCCTGGAATTGTTAAAGCTCAAATTCCTAAAATTTTCGCAAAATTATTGTATGGTTCTAAGTTTCATAGTTTGAAACAAAACCGAGGTCAACAAGGTATTGGTATTTCTGCATCTGTTATGTATGGACAACTTACTACTGGTAAAGCTGCAAGAATTATTAGTAAAATTCATCCTAATGAACCAGCCCATTATTACGAATTAACAATTGATACTCAAAAGAATAAACCAAAAATTGTCAAAGAAGAAACAAAAGAATGGTATAAAGAACATGGTACTAGAATTGAAATCGATCTTGAAGGTTCTTACCTTAAAGGCAATCAATCAGTTGATGAATATTTAAAACAAACTGCAATTATTAATCCTCACGCAACTATTACTTATGTTAATCCTAAATCTGAACAAATAATGTTTCCTAGAGCAACTGACGAGCTTCCAAAGCAATCTGCAGAAATCAAACCTCATCCTTATGGTATTGAACTTGGAATGCTTATTAAAATGTTAGAATGGAGCGAATGTAAAACTGTTAAAAAATTTTTACAAACAGAATTCTCAAGAGTTAGTAGTAGAAATGCTGATGATATTTTAGAACGGTCAGCTATTATTTCTAATACTAAACCTAATAAAGTTAATAGAGAAATGGCTGAGCGAATAATGGAAGCAATTAAAAAAACTAAATTAATGGCTCCACCTACTGACTGTATTAGTCCAATTGGTTCAAACTTGCTTGAAAAAGGTCTTAGAAAAGAAGTTAATGCTGAATTTTATACTAGTATTACAAGACCACCTTCTGTTTATAGAGGTAATCCTTTTGTTATTGAAGCAGCTCTTGCTTATGGCGGATTAATTCCTAAAGAAGGTTCAATTCAAGTTTTAAGATATGCAAATAAAGTTCCACTCCTCTATCAACAAGGTGCTTGTGCAGTTACTCAATCAATTGCAAAAACTTCTTGGAGATCATATGGACTTACTCAATCTGGAAGTAATCTTCCTCAAGGTCCGGTTGTTATCTTAGTTCATATTGCATCTGTTTGGGTTCCTTTTACTAGCGAGGCTAAAGAAGCTATTGCTCATTATCCTGAAATTATTAAAGAAGTTAAACTTGCATTACAAGAAATTGGAAGAAATCTTTACAGGTATGTTGCAAAGAAACGAAAAGTTCATGATGAAATGAAAAAAAGAAGTTACATTGAAAGTTATATTCCTCATGTTTCTAGCGCTCTAAAAGAAATTCTTGAATTTTCAGATATTGAAGAACAAAATATTACTGAATTATTAGAAAAACTGCTTGAAAAGCATCGTGGTGAAATTGACGAAATGGAATTTGATAAAAACAAAAATACTGATTATGATGAAGATTTTGCTAAAATTGGTAAAGAAGAGAAAAGTGAAGATGACGAAGATTTAGATAATGAAGATTCAGACGAGGAACAAGATGAATAACCCAGTACTACAAAAAATACATGAAGAAGCTAAGAAAATTTTTGAAGCTATCAAAAAGAAAGAAAAACCTTCATTAGAATCCCCTGTTAGAAGTTTAAGTAATGTTAATTATGATGCCGATATTGGTTATTTTGAATTAAGTGGAAATATGAAAAAAAGAACTCTTGCAGCGTCAACTGTTAAAACTTTTGCTCAAACTTTAAGAATGATGGGTTTGTCAAAAGAGATCATTGAAAAAAATGATATTGCAACAAAAAGAGAAGCTTATTATGTTAGTAAAAATTGGGGTGATTCAAGATTTAAAGAACAACCAGAATCAGATACTGTAATGGATGACATTGAAGCAATGTTTGAAGTTAATCGTGAACAACTTGGTTTTATTCCTGAAGAAAAAGGCGGAGATATCGCTGGAAAACTCGTCGTAATTGATAAAGATCCTGATTCTGGTAAAGAAATAAGAATTGATTGTACAAAATTCGGAAGTGGTGCTTATTCTATTCCTTCAAGTGTTGAAGAATTAAAATTTGAAACTAATGCTCAGTTTATTTTAGCTATTGAAACAGCCGGTATGTTTCAAAGGTTAGTAAAACATAATTATTGGAAAAAAGCTAATTGTATTCTTATTAGTATGGGTGGAGTTCCAACTCGTGCTTGTCGTAGATTTATTAGAAGACTTAGTGATAATGTTAATATTCCTGTATTTGTATTTACTGATGGTGATCCGTATGGATTTTTGAATATTTATCGAACTTTAAAAGTTGGTTCTGGTAACGCAGCTCACATTAACAAATATTTTTGTGTTCCAAAAGCAAAATTTATTGGTATTACTCCTCAAGATATTATTGATTATAAATTGCCAAGTCATCCTTTAAAAGAAGTTGATATTAAAAGAATTAAAGACGGTATTAAAAACGATCCATTTGTTAAATATCATAAATCTTGGCAAAGAGCTTTAAAACAACAAATGCAAATGAAGGTAAGAGCCGAGCAGCAAGCACTTGCAAAACACGGTTTAAACTTCGTAATTTCTAATTATTTGCCTGAGAAATTAAAAAATCCTGATTCTTGGCTTGATTAGGAAAACAATCTTCTACAGAGCAATGATTTTTAGTTCTAAAAGGTATTTAATAAGAATCGATTTTAGAAATCAATAGATTTTTAAAAATTATTAGAGTTTTAATATTAATGTTAATTACAAAAAATAATTTTTTAGAATTGTCAGAAATTAAAAATTTCTGCAATACAAAACTTTTTTTGTTATATCATAATTCTAAGGAGGAGAATTATGCTTAAAACAGATTTACATTTACATGCAGGTGAAGATATTCATCATAAATTAAAATATTCTTCTAAAAAATTAATTGATTATGCTGCGAGTAAAGGTTTCAATGTCTTAAGTTTAACATTTCATGAACATGTTTATTTCAATAAAAAAATTGAATCTTATGCTAAGAAAAAAGGCATTCTGCTTATTCCTGGTGTTGAGCGTTATATTGAAGATAAAGAAGTTCTTATTTACAATGTTACAAAGAAAGAGTATAAAAATTTGAATACTTTTGATGATTTACGAAAGTTAAAAAAACGAAAGAATATTTTGATTATTGCTCCTCATCCTTTCTTTCTAAGATCTAATTGTCTTGGCAAAAAACTTGAAGAGAATATCGATTTATTTGATGGAATTGAATACAGTCATTTTTATCTTTCTTGGTTTAATAGAAATAAAAAAGCTGTAAAAATTGCTATAAAATATAATAAAACTTTAATTGGAACTAGTGACGCTCATAACTTGCATCAAATGAATAGCACTTTTTCTTTAGTTAATTCAAATCCAACTATTAAAAGTTTTTTTAATGCTGTTAGAAATAATAAAACACAACTTATAACAAAACCTATTTCTTTATCTCGTTTCTTGTGGAGATCTATTAAAGTAGTTCTTGACCTTGAATAGCAATATTTAAATAATACTAAAGCTAATTTTCACTTATATGTCTATGGAACTATTGCGACCGGGAGATGAAAGAGATATTTTTGCTGCTAAGTATGAGGTTGAAAAGCAAGATGTCTTGAATTTTAAAAATTTCTACAAGCACATGCATGAATGGTTAGAAGACGAAGGATTTGTTGATCCTGAAGGTATGAAAGATAAATTTGAATCGTTTTATTTTGAAAAATTAACAACTAGTGGTTTGAAAGAACATCGTATTTGGTGGAGATGTGTTTTTATTCCTGGAGAAAGTTCTTATGTTCGATACGTATTAAAAATTGATTTTCAAAACTTAGCCATGAAAGATACTGAAATAATGCATCATGGACAAAAATTTAAAACTAATTCTGTTGATGCAGTTGTTAGGGTTGAAGCTTGGGTTCAATTGGATTATCAAGATCAATGGCAAAAACATTGGTTTTTGAAACATTTTGATTCTTTTTTTAGAAGAAGAATTTTTCATGAACGATGGGAAGAGCATAAACGAGAACTTTACAAAAAAGCTTATAATTTTCAGAAACGAATGAAACAATTCTTAGAACAAAAAACTTATGAGCCTATGCCTAAGATTTTCAGACATAAAAGAGGAGTTTAAGACCAAAAATTTTTATAAGTTTTAATTATCTCTTAATTTATGAAAGAAATTATTAATTTTGTTCTTAAAAATCTCAATAAACAAAGTAATGGTGAAAATATTCCTGTTTTTAGCAATTCTAAATCAGAAGCAGTTAATATTTCTAGTGATAATTTTTGCGAGTTAAAAGAAAAATCTTCTAGTTTGAAAATCGGATTTGTTGATGGTGGTAACTCTGAATTAATTTGTGCTAATAATTTATCTTTACATTTTATTAGAATTGCAGGCGTTATTTATCAAAATAAAAAAAAGATTTTAATTAAGAAAAAAGAATTTTATTGTTTATCTACATATGACAATAATAAATTTAAAACTAAAATTTTTCCAAATGAAACATTTAAAGAATTAACATTTGATAGTTTTGATTCTAGCATTAGAGAAGGTAAATCTAGAATTGATATTTCTAAAATTGGACAATTAGTTCGAAGACTTGCCGAATTAGAAATGAGTGCTAATTTAATTAAAGAATCTGATGCATTAGTAATTGATGGTTCTTTAGAGGAGAAATTTACTTTCGAAGAAGATTTCTTGAAAACTTTATTTTCCAAAGCTAAAGATAAAACTATTATTGGTTTTAATAAAACAAATTCGATTTTAACAACTAATGGTAGTTCAGTTAGTGCTATTCTTTCTAATATGAAAGAAGGTAGTTGGTTTTATCATCCTATTATAAAAAATCCTTCTAATTATGATTTATACTTTGTTAAATTAAATAATCATTCAAAACATTCATTTCGAATTGATGCTTATAATAATCCTGTAAGTTTATTTTCTGAATTATCTAATATGAGCAAAGACCCTATTTTTGTTGGTTATCCTTATGGTTTAATTGAAGTTGATAGACTTGCAAGAATTAGTAATAAAGAAGCTGAACTTTTAAAAACAAGATTGGCTGTTGAATTTAGTTCTGATTGGAAAGAAGTCAAGAAGTATTTAACGAGTAAGAATGCTCATGAAATACTTG
>ERZ889078.41-NODE-41-length-90975-cov-12.992488_pt1 | contig 90975 bp, 72 predicted proteins | sample MGYA00521266_ERZ889078 | MGnify/ENA primary metagenome ERZ889078 (study PRJEB32303, sample SAMEA104408618) | aquatic metagenome | biome: Brackish water; feature: Pelagic; material: water | place: Baltic Sea | collected 2014-06-16T06:34:00 | depth 76,534 m ... | reverse complement strand
GAATTGAATGTCAAAGATAGTAATGAAAATGCATCTATGATAACCTGGGATGCTGGAAAATGAATGTTAAATTACAATTTCCTTATAATTCCAGGATCAAGGATCAAGGATCCAGGATTTTTTTTTATACATTTCATTGTATTTCAAAAAAGTTATATATTTGCACCCCGTTTCCCATGGAACAAATTCATTCATTATTAACAATATAACTAATTACCTGTAGTATGACAAAAGCAGAAATCGTAGCAGAAATTGCTAGCAAGACCGGAATCGAAAAAGTAGCCGTTCAGGCAACCGTTGAAGCTTTTATGGACACTGTTAAGAACTCCATGATTAATGGACAAAACGTTTATTTGCGAGGTTTTGGCAGTTTCATCATTAAAAAAAGAGCTGAAAAAACAGGAAGAAACATTTCAAGAAACACGACCCTGATTATTCCTGCCCACAATATTCCCTCTTTTAAGCCGGCAAAAACTTTCGTTACCAAGATTAAAAACAGCGTAAAAGTTAAGTAATCTATCTAAGGATTCATTCATTATGCCAAGCGGAAAAAAGAGAAAGAGACATAAGATGGCAACGCATAAGCGAAAAAAACGCTTACGCAAGAACAGGCATAAGAAGAAGTAATTTCCTGCCTCTGCTACATTTCCTTCTGTCGAGATGATCACAATCACAATTCTGTGATCCACACCTAAAAAGACGGTTGTGAATAAGGAACTAATTATTAATTCGACCCCACAGGGAGTCGAAATTGCCTTACTGGAAGACAAATTCCTTGTTGAACTGAACAAGGAAAAAATCAACAACGAATTCGGAGTTGGTGACATTTATCTTGGCAAAGTCCGCAAGGTGATGCCCGGGTTGAATGCGGCTTTCGTGGATGTTGGTTATGGGAAAGACGCTTTCCTGCACTATCTGGATCTGGGTCCCCAGGTTCAGTCGTTGATCAAATATGTCAAAACAGCTCAATCAGGGCGAAATCCAAATTTATCGATTGGTAATTTTCCCATGGAGCCTGATATCCAGAAGAGCGGGAAGATTTCCGGGGTTTTAAAACCCGCCCAGAATGTCCTGATCCAGATTGCCAAAGAGCCCATTTCAACCAAGGGCCCACGAGTTACTTCCGAAATAGCATTTGCCGGCAGATACCTCGTTCTGATGCCCTTCTCTGACAAGATCTCTGTTTCGCAGAAAATCAAGAGTCCTGAAGAACGAAACCGTCTGAAAAGGCTCATTACCAGCATCAAGCCTAAGAATTGCGGCATCATCATCCGCACGGTAGCTGAAAATAAGCTTGTTGCCGACCTCGATCAGGATCTTCGCACTCTGTATAAACGGTGGGAGGTAATCACCCAGAAGCTCAACGGGGCTACTCCTCCACTTAAGGTTATTGGGGAGATCGACCGAACCTCTGCTATTTTACGGGATGTTCTTAGTGATTCTTTCAACCAGATCACTGTCAATGATGCCATTCTTTTCGAGGAGACCAAAAACTACATTCAGAAGATCTTTCCTGATAAGGTGCATATAGTTAAACACCACACGGGACGTACACCGATTTTTGAGTCCTTTGGTGTCGATAAGATGATTAAAAGTTCTTTCGGTAAAGAGGTAACGATCAGAAGTGGCACTTACCTGATAATTGAACATACCGAGGCTCTTCATGTCATTGACATCAACAGTGGTCACCGTGTTAAAGCTGATAACAACCAGGAGACCAATGCCCTGGAGGTTAATTTGGAGGCTGCCACGGAAGTTGCCCGTCAACTTCGTCTGCGCGATATGGGAGGTATCATTGTGGTCGACTTCATTGACATGAACCTGGGTGTTAACCGCAGGAAGCTCTTTGACAGGCTTCGGGACGAGATGAAAAAAGACCGGGCGAAACACTCTATTCTTCCTCCAAGTAAATTCGGACTTGTCCAGATCACACGTCAGCGTGTCAGGCCTGAAATGAATGTGCAAATTCTGGAAAAATGCCCCGCCTGCGACGGAACCGGCCAAATAAAGCCAAGCCTGCTTCTTACCGACGAAATTGAGAATAACATAAGTTACCTGATTCATGAGCAAAATGAGCGGGATCTGACACTCTCGGTTCATCCTTATGTTTATGCATTCATCAAAAAAGGGATCTTCAACATGCAGTGGAAATGGTATAAGAAATATAACCAACGGATCAAAGTAACATCCCAGAACTCCAACCACTTTATGGAATACCATTTCTACAATAAGCAGGGAGACGAGATTAAGATGTAGGGAGGTAGGGAGGTAGGGAGGTAGGGAGGTAGGAAAGTGAGTATGAGAGTGTGGGAGTATGAGGGTGTGGGAGTGTTGGAGGATCAGGGTGTTTGGGTGTGATGAATTGCCCTGGCCTTCAGGCCGGGGTTCATTGGGAAAGACAAGAAATGGGCTTTAGCCCAAAATTAACAGCGACATATATAAAACTCTGATTCGTAAATCGAACTGCGAAGCGCTCATGAACACCTTTGAATTTAATATTTTGTGAATAAAATCGAATTAATCGTAATTTGAAACATGGATATTGTTGTTAGCGGCATACGGTCAACAGGGAATCTGCATCTTGGGAATTATTTCGGGGCAATCAGGAATTTCGTGAAGATGCAGGAGGAGAATCCCTGTTATTTTTTCATTGCCGATTATCACTCCCTTACTACCCACCCTACACCTGCTGATCTTCACTCTAGTGTAAAGACGGTCCTGGTTGAGTTCCTTGCCTGTGGTCTCGATCCCGAAAAAGCCACACTGTATGTCCAGAGTGACGTCCCCGAAGTGGCTGAACTGTATCTGCTCCTCAACATGAATGCCTATGTGGGGGAGCTGGAACGCTGCACTTCATTCAAAGAGAAGATACGCACGCATCCCAATAATGTCAATGCCGCCCTGCTTACATATCCAACGTTGATGGCTGCTGACATCATCATTCACAAAGCACACAAAGTGCCTGTAGGGAAAGACCAGGAACAGCATCTTGAGATGACACGGACGTTTGCCAGCCGGTTTAACCGCATGTATAATGTTGATTATTTTCCCGAACCGGTCGCATACAATTTCGGGGAAGATCTGGTAAAGATCCCCGGACTTGATGGAGGGCAGAAAATGTCAAAGTCGGACAATGAGAACAGCGCTATTTTCCTGGCTGATTCACCGGAAGTGATCAGGAAAAAGGTAATGAAAGCCGTTACCGATGCCGGTCCAACCGAACCCAACCAGCCCAAACCCCTGGCGATTGAAAATATCTTCCAGTTCCTCAAGATCTTCTCTTCAACTGATACCTATACCCATTTTAACGACCTGTACAATCGTTGTGAGATCCGCTACGGAGACCTGAAGAAGCAGCTTGCCGAGGATATCATCGTCTTCAATAACCCCTTACGGGAGAAGATCGAAGCGCTGAAAAATGATACCGATTATCTGGGCAAAGTGGCCAGGATGGGAGCTGAGAAGGCCCGCGAATCTGCAGCAAAGACGATCAGAGAGGTACGCGAGATTATCGGGTTCAGATCAATGTAAACAATGAAAACGGATTTCTGTTTTTGAAGTGGTGTTTTTATCTATTTCATTTCTTCCGTTGGAATAGTAAATGAAAACCGGCTCCCTTTACCAGTTTTGCTCTCAACAAAAATCTGCCCATGGCTCTTTTCAACGAGCTCCTTGCACAACAGCAATCCCAGGCCTGTACCCTTTTCATTGTTGGTGCCTGGAGTCTGAAACTGTTTGTCAATAGCAAACAATCCAGGGATCTCATCTTCAGGGATTCCAATTCCGTTGTCCCTGACCGAAATGATCACCCTGTCTCCTTTCTGATCTATGTCGGGCTGATCAGCATTCACCGTCACCCTCCCCCCTTGTGGTGTGTACTTGATAGCATTCTCAATCAAATTACGAAGAACAGTCTTGAGCATGTTCTCATCAGCATAGACCAGTGTATTAAAATCGACCGCCGAGAAGAGTTTCACCCCTTTGTTGTCGGCATAGCTTCGATGAAGGAGTATGGTTTCGTTGATAATCCCGGAAATGTCGATGACTGAAGGAAAATTCTCCAGTCGGCCGGTTTGGCTACGAGACCATTCTAACAAGTTCAGTAACAATTTGTAAGCACGTGATGCGGAGTTCTGAATATTCTTTATAAAATGTTTGAGTTCGTTATCCTCGTAAACATCCCATTCGGTTGTCAGGATCTCCGAAAATCCGAGAATTGCGTTAAACGGTCCCTTCAGGTCGTGGGCAATGATAGAGAAAAATTTATCCTTGGCTTCATTTAACTCCTTCAGATCCTGTGTCATTATTTGCATACTTTTCTCAGCCTCTTTCCGATCTGTAATATCACGAACGATGGCCTGAATAAAACGTTTCCCTCCGATATCCAAACAGTTCAAGCTAACTTCGGCATCGAATGGGGTTTTATCTTTTCTGCAGTGCATCCATTCGAAAAATTGGTTCTTGTTTGCTAAAGCAGCTTCGATCTTCTCCAGCGCCTTTTCATCCGAACTGCGTCCGTCGGGCTGTAATGCAGGAGAAAATTCAATCGGTGAATGGCCAATGATATCTTCTCTGGAACAACAAAAAAGTTCAAGTGTTTTGGGGTTGCAATCAATGAAGATCTCCTGGTCCATTAAAAAAATAGAGTCGTTTGCCTGATTAAATAACAGCCGGTATTTCTTTTCCTGTTCCTCCATTTTTTTTTGGATCTCCCTTTGCTGGGAAACATCCCTGATGATCGCAACTGTACCGATCATCTTACCCTCTTCATCTGCAACGGGTGATACACTAACCTCTCCCGGAAAGACCGAGCCATCCATCCGGCTTAATAAGATAGGGTTTCCTTCCACGATGGTGCCCCGAAGGACACGGTTGACAGTAGCTCTTGCTTTTTTATGCGCGGAGGGGGCTGTAAACCGAAGGATTGAAGAGCCCTGGATATCCCGGAGCGTTGTACCTCTGAAAAGCAATACGGTTTTTTTGTTGCACCGGATGATCTCGCCCTCCGGGTCCATAAACACAACGGCATCAGGAAACTCAAAAAAACGGCTTTCAGAAAAGCATTCCAATATTTGTTCCAGATTCTGTGCCATAACCTTTTCATTAACAATCTTGTAAATTTACGATATCTTTGATCTTTTTCTACTAAATAGATGAAAATGATTTAAAACGAGCTAGACGAAGGAGAAGGGAGTAGTTATTTACCCTGTATTTATTACAAATATAATTTATTTTTGCACGGATTTTATTACATATTTGTTGTAATTTTGCCCAGGATATATTACATGATTAATGATTTTCAACAGGAAAGCGACAAGTAAATTATTGAAATGGAAGGAAAGTTCCGGACGGAAACCCCTTCTGATAAGAGGTGCTCGCCAGGTGGGTAAATCGACATTGGTCAGACAATTTGCTGCTGAATTCACCCATTTCATTGAACTCAACCTGGAAAAGGAGCAACATCGCCGGCTTTTCGAACAGACTGATCAGGTGAGATACCTGATGGATGCTATTTACCTGACCACGCAGATCCCAAAAACAGACAAACCAACCCTATTATTTCTGGATGAAATACAGGAATCGCCCAAAGCGATTCAGCAGCTCCGATATTTTTATGAGGAGTTACCCCATATCTACGTGGTTGCAGCTGGTTCCCTTCTGGAATTTGCCCTGAAGAAAGTAGCCTCCTTTCCGGTGGGCCGGATTGAACAAATAGTCCTTCATCCGTTTGATTTTGAAGAATTTCTGATGGCACAGGATCATAAGCAGGCACTGGAAGAGCTGAATACAATCCCATGCCGCGATTTCGGTTACCAATCCATGATAGAGCAATTCCACAAATATACTATCATTGGGGGGATGCCTGAAGCGATTAAACAATATATAACCGATCAGAGTTTTGCCAATTTAGGGGCCATCTATGATGCATTATGGCAGGGGTATAAAGATGATGCAGAAAAATATGCATCCAACCAAACCGAAAGAAAAATTATACGGCATGTTATCGATTCTTCTCCCAATGAAAAAGACAGAGTCAGTTTTGAGGGCTTTGGAAATTCGGCATACAGATCCAGGGAAATCGGTGAAGCTCTGAGATCACTTGATCTGGCCCGGGTCATGCGGTTGATTTATCCGGCGACAGCCGTTACTCCACCGATTAATGAGGATCTAAAAAAAAGACCTCGTCTGCAATTTCTTGATACCGGGCTACTCAATTATGCCTTGAATATCCAGGCAGAAATGATCGGAGTCAATGATTTGTACTCTGTTTACAAAGGAAGAATTATTCAGCACATGGTCATCCAGGAATTACAGGCACAACATGATTCAACGTTATATAAGCCTCGTTTCTGGGTAAGAGAAAAATCAAAAAGCAGCGCTGAAGTGGATTTGCTGTATCCATACAAGCAATTCCTGATTCCGGTCGAGATAAAGTCTGGGGAACAGGGAAAGTTGCGATCACTGCATCAGTTCATGGAAAAATGCGGTCATCACTATGCCGTCAGATTGCTGGCCAATCGTTTTTCTGTCGAGCATGTCAAAACCCCTTCTGGAGTTCCCTATCTGTTGATGAATTTGCCATACTACCTTGGGACTAAAATCCCGCAGTACATTGAATGGTTTATTCACAATTATTGAATCATCCGATGATAAAAAAAACAGACGATATCCTGGACCTGCCTGAAACCACAATCCTGATCGGTGTCACCCGTCATGGAGAAGAGCCGTCCACCACCAATGAGCACCTGGACGAACTTGCTTTTTTAATTGAGACTGCCGGCGGACTTCCGGGGAAAAGGTTCATCCAAAACCTGGAATATCCTGATCCCAAAACCTACGTCGGATCAGGCAAGCTGATCGAAATCAGTAATTATATTCAGGAAAAAGAGATTGACCTTGCCGTTTTCGACGACGAACTCTCGCCAGGCCAGATCCGAAATATCGATAAAGAGCTGAACTGCCGCATCATCGACCGGAACAATCTGATCCTGGACATCTTTGCCCGGCGCGCCCAAACGGCTACTGCAAAAACCCAGGTGGAACTTGCCCTGAATGAATACTTGCTGCCCCGCCTCACACGTTTGTGGACTCACCTGGAGAAACAACGCGGAGGGATCGGAATGAGAGGTCCGGGAGAACAGGAGATCGAGACAGACCGCCGGATCCTCAGAACTCGTATCAAGCTATTGAAACAGAAGTTAAAGGAGATTGACAAACAAAACGCTACACAGCGTAAAAATCGGGGAAAAATGGTCAGGGTTGCATTGGTAGGGTATACCAATGTTGGGAAATCGACCGTGATGAATATGCTGAGTAAATCGGATGTATTTGCCGAAGATAAACTTTTTGCGACCCTCGATACCACCGTGCGGAAGGTGGTGATTGATACACAACCATTTCTGCTTTCCGATACGGTTGGATTCATCCGGAAACTTCCCCACTCCCTGATAGAATCGTTCAAATCGACCCTGGATGAGGTGCGGGAATCTGATATCCTGATCCATGTGGCAGATATCTCTCATCCCGATTTAGAAGAGCAGATCGATGTGGTCAAACAAACCCTGGTTGACCTGAAAGCGGCCGACAAGCCTACTATCATGCTTTTTAACAAGATCGATGTCTACAAATCGGTGCCGAAAGATGCTGATGACCTAACCCCACCGGACAAAACCAATCTGACACTCGCTGATCTTGAGAAGCTTTGGATCGCTCGTGAAAATACGCCATCCGTTTTCATCTCAGCAACGAAAAAAATCCAGGTTGATACGTTCAGAGAACTTCTTTACCAGGAGGTAAAGAAAATTCAGCAAACACGGTGGCCGGCTAGAGGATAAGCTTCTTCTCTTTCATCCGGGCAATAAAAACCTGTACCTGATCTGTGAGTTCCTGATCTGGTACCATACTAAAATCTGCAGCAGTCCTGCTTGTGAGATCATCAGAGGTTGATGGCTGTTCAGAGAGTAGTTCCAACATCCTGACTAAAAAAGGAGAAAGATCAGTAAACTCTACTTTCCCTGATTCGGGAAGCCGATGCATCACAAGGAAATAATTCCCTTTGTCGGTAACCGTGATGAATTTTGCATTTTTCAAGTGAACAGGGTAGGTGAAGGATTGCAGGATGTGTTCGGGGTTGATCACAAGGAGATCTGTTTCGAGCTCTCCCTTCCCATCAAATTCTGACTCCTTATCCGGCATCATATACAACTCTACCTCCAGCCACTCAAACCAAATCAGTTCAAGCAGGAAGGGATATTTCTTTAACAGTTTCGGTTGGGTTTCATCCAGATAGGTATAAAATTCTTTTGGCATGGTCCAAACCTGGGGAGACTGGCAGGGATGCTCACTGAAGAACCGTTGCACGGTATCGTTCCACTCTTTTGACTTCAGCAGATTAACTGTGAGCGGAAATGCCGAGCGAAGTGTATCGTCAATCACATTGTAAACCAACCGCCGGTAATGATGAACATGTTTTTCATTAACCCCAGGGATTGAAGTATATTCTCCGGTGCGGCAATAAGTGGCCAGGTTCGACTGGTGTGAGCGGGTTGTTTCAAGCAGTTGCATAGACTTTGGGATATATGGCGTTTTTCCTGATAGTTCGGAGGTGATCCAATTCTTCCTGCAACTCTTTCAGCTCCGGAATGTTAAAATCTCTCTCCAATAAAACCGGCACATCTCTCTGTAGTTTGCTCCTCGCATAATCGAAGAGGCGGTAAACCGGATCTATTATGGCCTGGCCATGGGTATCGATAATCAGGTCGTCGGAAACTTTCTGGTGGCCAGCCATATGAATATAGGAGACACGGTTGAGGGGTAACCCGTCAATGAATGTGTAGGGATCGTATTTGTGGTTGAAGCTGTTTACATAGATGTTGTTTACATCGAGCAACAGATCACAATCCGAAGTATTCAGAATTTCATTAATGAACTCCAGTTCGGTCATCTCAGGAGCAACTGGTGTATAGTAACTCACGATCTCCAGGGCAATCTTCTGTTGAAGTAGCTCCTGTACCTGGTGGACTCGTTCTGAAACATGTTTCACGGCATCCCTGGTAAAGGGAATAGGAAGAAGGTCGTATAAATGAGCATTATCGCATTTGGCGTAACTTAAATGCTCAGAGTAAATCCTTGCTCCAGTGTCGTGTAAGAAAGTCTTCACTTTTTTCAGAAAAGCCAGATCCAGAGGATCCGGGCTTCCTATCGAAAGGGAAAGTCCGTGCACAAAAAGAGGGTATCGGTCAAGAGCCTGCTGAAATTGTTTTTTCCAGTATCCTCCAACCCCGATCCAGTTTTCAGGAGCCACTTCAATAAAATCCGGCAGAAGAATTTCTGAATTCAGAAATTCTTCTGCAAAATCTTTACGAAATCCGATGCCCGTCATTAGTTCACCCCACATTTGCCTTCGCCACATTTGGCATCTTTTGTCTTGCCTTCAGCTTTCTTATCATCTTTCGAAACATCTTTCGAAACATCGGCTTTCTTCATATCCTTCTTATCGGTGCCACATTTTCCTTCTCCGCATTTGGCATCCTTCATCTTACTATCACCTTTTTTGGCAGTTGTGTCTGCTTTTGCCTGCTCGCCACAAGTCAATTCCAGAGTTTTGAAATTAACTGTTCTGAGCGAGTGGTCCATAAGGTTTGCCCGGATCTCCGAACCTGAACCCAGGTCGTTGTAGTTGATCAGGTTTGAAGCCGAAGCGCTCAGGCCAGCTGTTGCAATAAAAGCTCCTGCAATCAGTGAACCAGTAAGTATGTTGCGTTTTGAATTTTTCATTTTGTTTCAGGTTAAATTGTGATTGTTTTGGATTGTTTGATCGAATAGTCGGTCAACTTTTAATTCCTGACACTTTTTTTCATTTTCTTTCTTTCTGTCAGGTTTTCGGTAAATCATCGACTTATCCCTAAAATAAAACCTACAACGAATCAAATATGAAAATCACAGAAACATACATAACTATTGCGGAGAGGTTATCAGGTTTGAAAGATCTCCCATTGTTCTTCATCAGATTGGCACTGGCTTATGGATTCTATATGCCAGCCATGATGAAATGGGGAAATATCAACGGTATCGCTGAATGGTTTGGAAGCATGGGGATTCCCATGCCAACCCTGAATGCCTACCTGGCTGCTTCAACCGAGATGGCTGCAGTGATCCTGCTACCGTTAGGTCTTGCAACAAGGCTCATATCCATCCCATTAATGATCACCATGGTTGTTGCAATTGTGACGGTACATTTGGGCAACGGATTCAATGCAGGGGATAATGGCTTCGAGATTCCATTATATTACCTGTTAATGCTCCTGTTATTGCTTATTACCGGGCCAGGAAAGATCAGTATAGATTATTTGATCAAACGAAGGCTGACAGCGTAATCGCAGCCAGAATGATGTTACGAAAACTTTAGCTATTACCTTCGCAACTGGGGCGCTTGGGATTTGGTCCAAACGGTTATGATTAGTCTATCACCCTACGCCCCTATGTTGCTCCGTTAACAGCTAAAGTTAAATTGGAATTGAGGATTCAGAAACTGATCCCTTCTATTTTTGGGCAACATCAAGATCGGAGAGGATCTTTTGTTTAAGGAGATTAACCTCTCCTTCGGAAGGTGTTTTGGGTGCTTGCCCGGAGATGACTTCGTCAATAAGCTGGCTCTGTTTTTCGTAGCGTGAACACGCTTCACACATGGCCTTATGCATCATCAACTGCATCTTCTCCTTAGATGACAGCCGGAAACTCATCTTCTTCTCAATGAGCTCCGTTGCCTTCAAGCAAGAGAGAAACAACCAATGCATGACCTTTTTCATCATTCTATTAATCCTTAAACCAGTTGGTCTCGATACAATTCCGTAGTTGAAGTTTTGCCCGGTGGACCATCTGCCAAAGATTTGTCGGAGCAATATCCAGTTCCTGACAAATCTCTTCCCCGTTTTTATTCATCAGGTATTTTAATTTCACACAGGTGTTCCATTTCTCAGGCAATGCTTCGAGGCAAGTTTGCAGAACACTCCTGAAATCTGCATCATCAAGCAGATTTTTACCCTCTTCATCCCACTCTCCAGGTCGATTATTGGTGTTCCAGTCTCCTGTTTCATCAAAAAACAACGATTCAGGCTGATTCTCAAGAGAAACCGGCTGACGAACTTTTTTCCGGTAATAGTCGATAATTTTATGATTGAGGATAGAAAAGAGCCAGGTTTTGGGAGAGCTTTCTCGCTTCCAGGAGGTTAGTTTTTCGGCAGCCACAAGAAACGTATCCTGAACCAAATCTTTTGCCAGTTCTCTGTCCGACACCTTATGCAACGCCCACGAGTAGAGATCTTTCGTGTAATTCTCTACCCATTCTGATAAGGAGACTGTTCCGTTGCTACCTGAATTCATTATCCAAATGTAGTGATAATTCTATACTTTTGCTTTATCACCATATTACAGTCATGAAGAATAAAAAAGTCTTCCTGCTTCTTTTATCTATTTTATCAGGATTGCTCCTTACCCTCGCGTGGCCGGAAAAGGGATTTCCCGGACTCCTCTTTGTCGGGCTGGTTCCCCTGCTCTATCTGGATGATTATATCTCCCGTCATCGTGACCGGTTTGTAAAATTCAGTCTCCTCTTTTACTCCTACCCTGCTTTTTTTACCTGGAACCTATTGACTACCTGGTGGATCTATAATTCAACCATCGCTGGTGCCATAATGGCTATTGTACTGAACTCCCTTTTTCTGGCCATTGTCTTCCAGGTTTTTTCATGGGCTAAAAAACGCCTCCCCAGTAAATTTGCTGGATATCTGGCTCTTATCTCTTTCTGGATCTCATTTGAGTATCTCCATCTCAACTGGATTCTCACCTGGCCATGGTTAACTCTTGGCAATGGTTTCGCCAGTTACTACAATTGGGTACAGTGGTATGAATTTACAGGAGTGTTTGGGGGAACGCTTTGGGTGCTGGTTGGCAATATTCTGGTCTTTGAAGGGTTTCGGGTTTCAGGTTTCAGGTTTCAGGTTTCAGGTTTGACTCTTCCCAATTCGCCTTCTCATAGTTTCGCTATTTCGCCATTTCGCTATTTCACTATTTCACCATTTCACCATTTCACCATTTCACCATTTCACCATTTCACCATTTCACCATTTCGATATTTCGCTATACTGTTTCTTTGGATTGGACTCCCGATAGCTGGTTCTTATATCATTTACAACAATTATTCAGAGAAGCCGGATCCTGTGAATTTTGTGGTGGTTCAGCCTAATGTGGATCCTTACAGCGAGCAATACTCCCTGCCTCCCGATCAGGTGGTTGACAGGATCATGGCACTAGCTGGTCCCATGCTCGACAGCACCACAAACTTCCTGGTAGCTCCCGAATCGGCCATCCAGGAGAGAATGTGGGAAAACGATATGACATCTTTTCAGAGTCTGTCTCTGCTTCGAACTGTTGTGTCACAGTACCCCCATCTGAACATCCTGATCGGGGGATCCACGTATTACGAATACACTCCCGGTGAGCCTGTATCCAGAACTGCACGGAAATTCACGAAATCCGCTGGATTTTATGATATTTATAACACTGCCATCCTGATCAACTCTGCTGACTCATTTCAACTCTATCATAAATCCAAGCTTACTCCCGGAGTAGAAGCGATTCCCTCCTTCCACGGGTTCAAATGGCTCGAGAACTTTGCAATCGACCTGGGGGGAACGGTTGGCAGCCTCGGTACGGATAATTATCGAAAAGTCTATTCAACAGAAAAATCAGTTCCGGTCTCTCCTATCATCTGTTATGAGTCGGTTTTCGGAGAATTTTATGCAGAATTTGTTAAAAACGGCGCTGAAGTGATGATCATCATCACAAACGACGGATGGTGGGGGAATACACCAGGCCATCGACAGCACTTCTCCTTTGTCCATTTACGTGCGATTGAAACCCGACGGAGCATTGCACGGTCGGCCAATACAGGCATCTCAGCTTTCATTGACCAGCGTGGGGATGCATTCGATGTGACTGATTACTGGGTTCCGGCTGTTTTCAAAGGAAGCTTGAATGCCAATAGAGAACACACTTTTTATGTGAAACATGGTGATTATATTGCCAGGATTGCCGTGCTGCTGACCGCAATGTTACTCCTAATCAGCCTGGTTTTGCCTATTTTTGCCAGAAATGAAATAGCGAAATAGTGAAATAGTGAAATAGCGAAATAGTGAAATAGCGAAATAGCGAAATAGCGAAAATATGAAATGATTTAATGAAAAAAGAAATCATGAAAAAACCTGCGAATAACGATTATCCGATCAATGAGCTCAGCCGGGAGCGTTGGAGCCCGAGGGCGTTTTCAGATGATCCCGTACCGGCGCGATTCATCGCGTCGTTGTTGGAAGCCGCCCGTTGGGCCCCAAGTGCAGCCAATGAACAACCCTGGCGATTTATCATCGGGATGAAAGGAGATGCCACCTGGGATCTCCTCTATTCCACCCTGATTGGCTGGAACCAGCAATGGGCTGATCAGGCCCCTTTGCTTCTGCTGATTATCGGTAAAGAGAAAAATAACTCAAACGAAAAGAGCAATCAATGGTACGCTTATGATTGCGGCCAGGCAATGGCACACCTGACCCTGGAAGTGACAAATCTGGGGTTGTACGCCCACCAGATGGGTGGGTTCTCTGCTGAGAAAGCTGTTGAACTATTTGCAATTCCTGAAGGATTCAAACCCCTTGCTATGGCTGCTATCGGTTATTCTGGCAATGCGGAGAAGCTACCTGAAGAGATGAAGAAACGGGAAGTTGCTCCCCGGGAGAGAAAAGAGCTAAAGGAGCTGGTCTTCAGCGGGAAATTCGGAGAACCCTCTAAAATAATTTAACGACAAAAAACAGATCCGATGCACTCAAACCCTCACCTTATCATACACTCATACACTCATACCCCCATACCCTCATACCTTCATACCTACTTCACTTCATCCCTCCGTCACTTCATCCCTTCTATCCTCATCATCCTCATAACTGGAATTGGAATAACAGGGTGCAACCAGCAGGGACAGGAATCGAAGTCGAAAGAGAAGACTAAAATCCAGGTCGCAATGGATATCCCGGTTTTCAATGCTGATTCAGCATTTGGTTTCGTCAGGACCCAGGTTGAGTTTGGCCCTCGAGTGAACAATACCAAAGCTCACCAGAAATGTGCAACGTTCCTGAGTGAAAAACTCAGGGAGTTCTCCAAAGATGTAATTGTCCAGTCAGGAACCGTCAAAGCGTTTGACGGGACTTCACTCGGATTTCAAAATATCATCGCTACGTTTGGCCCTTCCGGAAATAACCGGATCCTCCTGGGAGCCCACTGGGATTCCCGTCCCTTTGCTGACCATGATCCTGACGAAGCAAATTTTTACAAAGCTATCGATGGCGCCAATGATGGTGCAAGTGGAGTTGGAGTTTTGCTTGAGATTGCCAGACAACTAAGTCTCAAACCTCCCCCTATCGGAGTGGATATCATCCTTTTTGACGCAGAAGACTATGGTCCGCCCGAAGCTCTTCAGGATAACAAAAATTCGGGAGATTTCTGGGGCCTGGGGTCACAGTACTGGGCGAAAAACCCACATTATCCAGACTATTACGCAAAATACGGCATCCTGCTTGACATGGTGGGAGCTGGTGGTGCCACTTTTCTCATGGAAGGAGTATCGATGGAATATGCCCCTGATATAGTTAAAAAGGTGTGGGATATTGGGAACCAGATCGGGTATTCATCCTTCTTCATCTATCAACGGGGAGGGTATATCACTGATGATCACTATTATGTGATTCGTGACCGGGGTATTCCCATGATCGACATTATCGATCTTGATCATACCAGCGAAACAGGGATGTATCGGCACTGGCATACGGTAGAGGATAAACTTGATAAAATCGAAACCGGGACTCTCCGGGCAGTAGGTCAAACTGTACTAACCGTAATCTATTCAGAAAAATAAAGGACTCCTGATTCAGATCTTCGCCTGAACTTTCCTGTTGAACTTCCGCTGCATCATTATGATGGAATAGGAGTGATCAAGCAGGTTTGAAGTGAGAGTCAGAAGATCCATCATCGCCATACTCTTCCGGGTGCTGATATCCCCTTTCTTGAGCTTCCGGATCAGTCCTATCTTCAGCTTCTCAATCATTTCAACAACTTCCATCTTTCGTTTGTCAACCTCTGTTGTATCCGAGGTTGTTCTCTCTTTAAACACTTGCTGAGCCTGTTCAAAAAATCGGTTCATAACAATTGTCAACTGGCTTAAATCCTCCTTTTCATCTGTCAGGAAGGGGGGATGGTGGTTGTCCACATACTCGAAGCCTAACTGTTGGAGTTGCTTCATATAACCGTGTGCCTCTTTCATCTGACCGAAGATCTGCAGCAAGAATACTCCGGCTTCAACAGCCGAGTCGTCCAGCTTCATAATTGTCTTATCCAGGGCCTTTCGCTGTGCTTTAGTCTCTTTCTGGAAGACCTTCATCTCCTTTGCAAGTTTGTTGAGTTGTTTGCGCTTCTCATGCGTCAGACCGTAAATGGCCCGTCCGTAAAAATCAGACATCTCCTCAGCAAATGCATTCATTCTTATCTCACATCTGTTGTAGATCGAGCGTGTGTCAACAAGATCTTCTGTAGCATCTATGGCAGTTATCTTGTCTTCTTCATTCTGCTTTTTCCTGTGGAAGATATGGGTCCTGTAGATAAAGAAGAAAGCCAGCCCAACCATGATTATGATAGCAACCAGTCCGCCATAATAGATGAGAATAGCCATGATTCCAGCAACTGTAGATGCGATCAGAGCAGTGAAGAACCACCCTCCAATCACGGTGATCACTCCGGATACCCTGTAAACAGCACTTTCCCTTCCCCATGCACGATCGGCAAGGGAGGCTCCCATAGCCACCATAAAAGTGATATAGGTAGTAGAAAGAGGGAGTTTCAGGTTGGTTCCAATGGTAATCAGGATACTGGCTACGATAAGGATCACAGAGGCTCTGACCATGTCAAATGAGGGAGCATCCTTTGACAGCTTGCTCTTGTTGACCTGGTCAAACCGGATATCAATTGCCTTCAATATGGGTTTTGGAACTATGAAGGTGAAGCCTTTATTCACCTGCAGGGCGACGGATACAATGCCACGGGAAATCAATGAAGATTGGAAAGATTCGTCTCCCTCTGATTGCCTGCTCAGATTGATTGTGGTCCTGGTGACAGATCTTGCTTTTTTATTTACAAAAAGGGTAACAACCATTATCCCTCCACCAATCAACAGTAACAGGGTTGGAGTTTTAACCGGGTTTCTGAGCATCTCCATTGTGAATCCTCCGGGATCGCCACTTCCTGATGCCTGGAATATCTGAAACGACTCAAGTCCGGCCAGTGGTACTCCAATGAAGTTCACCAGGTCGTTGCCGGCGAATGCCATTGCCAGTGAAAATGTACCAGCCATCACAATGATTTTCAAAATGTTGATTTTAAACAACCAATAGAGGATCTGGAAAATTATGGTCGATCCAGCTAGGCTGACAAGTAAAATCAGAACCGTGTTCTCTTTAAACCACAACAAGACCTCAGGAGTTAGGAAAGATGATCCCTTGGCTCCTTTTACAAATAAAAAATAGACGATAGCAGCAAATGCTATCCCTCCCCACAGGGAGCCGAAATATTTGACTTTCTCCTGATATTTAAAGGTAAATGCAATCCGGACAATATACTGAATGATTGCTGCCACAGTAAACCCAATAGCTATTGAGAGGAGAATACCGGAAATGATGGCAAAGACCTTTCCTGTATTGATATAATCGGCATAGGATGCCATGGTGGCACCAGCCTGGATTATTTTTATCGTTGAGATTGCGAATGCAGCTCCAAGCAATTCAAATACGAGTGAAACAGTGGTAGAAGTTGGTAATCCGGCCGTGTTAAAGAGGTCCAGGAGTAAGACATCTGTGATCATCACCGCAAGGAATATGATCATAATCTCCTTGAAATAGAAGTGCTCTGGATTAAAGATCCCTTTCCGCGCTACCTCCATCATGCCACTGGAAAAAGTAGCACCAACAACTACCCCTAAAGCAGCGATGATCATAACCGTACGAAATGTGGCGGCTTTTGAGCCAATCGCTGAATTGACAAAGTTGACGGCATCATTGCTCACTCCTACAACGAGATCGGAGACAGCAAGGATCACTAATACGATGACAATGAAGAGGTAAAAGATTTCCATGATGCTATTTTTGGTGTAAAAATAAGGATAAATGGATAGAGGGGATGGAGTTGATATCCTCTTTTATTAACAATTAATTAATATTCAATTAATACTGTGTTAACGGCCAGGTGGTTTAGTGGAAGTACTTTTACACCAAAATTAATCACTATGAAAAACATCAGATATTTTCTTTTAGCAACATTGGTTTTATTGGCAACCACAACCATGTTCGCCGACAATGATTCTTCAAAGGAAACTGGACCGGCAAAAGTTTCCGTGTCAGGTACAGTGATCGACAAACTCACAAATGAAACACTCACGGGCGTAACGATCCAGATGGTTGATTCTGAAACAAAAGTTTATTCCAACCCCGACGGGACTTTTTCACTGAATGGTTTACTGCCCGGCAAATACGAAGTGAAGATCAGCTGCATCTCATATAAAGATAAGGTGGTCGCCCTTGATGTTCAAACTTCTGACCAAAATACTTTATCGGTTCAGCTTGAATCGGTAGAGCCCTGATCATCCTTCAGATTTTTGTTAGACGACATCCCCTTGGAATCAGCTGCATAGAATTCTGAATCTCCAGGGGGGTCGTCTTTTATCGCAAGTGCAAAGATGAAAAATATTCCTAGTTTTGCAAAAGATCAGATTTACTGTAAATAATTATATCGTGAGAAAGTTTGTTGTATTTAGTGTATTGCTCCTCTTTCTGGCACACTTCACTTGTGCGCAGGAAATCATCATCAAAGAGAACAAATATTGTAATCCTGACGGTTCCCTCTTTTCCGGGACCTACCGGGAATATTATGAGAATGGAAATCCGAAGGTTGAAAAACAGGTGAAGAAGGGGCTTATCGATGGGACCACCACCCTGTTTTTTGAAAATGGAGCCATACAAGAGCAGCGCAGTTTTAAAAAAGAGGTAAAACATGGAACCTGGATAACCTGGAACAGTAAAGGTGTTAAAACTGCTGAAGCAAACTTCAAGAATGGATTGAAAGACGGCTTTTGGTATGTATGGGATGATACCGGTCAGAAACGGTTCGAGATGTATTACAAAGCCGGCAAGAAAAAGGGGACCTGGTATATCTGGGATGAAGAAGGCAAACTCATAAATACGCAAACATACAATTAACCATCTCCCAATTTAGGACCCTCCCTCCCAGAATTCTGTTACTTTTTTATTTTCAGACACTTCCAGAATTAATTCTGTAAACAATTTGTTAAAGATTGCTTAACAATTCGTTCATATTTGAACGGTCAAAACTAGTGTTCTTTGCAGTGTACTAATTGTTACACAAACCAAATCGAAAGACAATGAAAATCAATTACTTAAAAATTACAGGAGTGATCATGATCGCCCTGCTTGCTGGATTCACATCGTGCAAAAAAGAGACGACGAAACAACTTCCTTCAGTAACTGCTCCTGCCAATGCAGAGGTTCAAAAGGGAACTTACGTTGACCTTACATTCAATTATACAACCGACGGTGGATTCAATGCCGCAACAATTATTGCAACCGGTGGAACAGCCGTCATCAAAACAAACGGATCTGCCGGATCCTCCTCAGGGACAGTTGTAATAACGTACACCGCTGGTGCCACTGTTGGAGCTGGTTCTGTTGTTCTCACGGTAACTGACAACGAAAGTCAAATGGGAATTGCCACTGCCGTTATTAATATTGTAGAAGAGCAGCTGGTATTCCATGTTACTGCAAACATCACACAAAACACTACCTGGGAAACCGGTAAAACGTATATTCTTGATAGCCGCATCGCTGTCGTTGCCGGAGCTGCCCTGACGATTAAACCAGGTGTAGTAGTTAAGGGACAAGCTGGTACAGGTGCAAATGCTACTGCTCTCCTGATTGCCCGTGGCGGAAAGCTCATGGCAGAGGGAACAGCAACATCACCGATCATTTTTACTTCGGTAGCCGATCAGATCCAGCCCGGCCAGATCGCCAGTCCTAACCTTGACCCGGACCTCAATGGTCTTTGGGGGGGGGTGTTAATCCTTGGCTTTGCGCCCATCTCCGCTGATGCACCCTCAGTCCAGATCGAAGGAATTCCTCCTTCAGATCCAAACGGCCTGTATGGTGGCGATGATCCAACTGACAATTCGGGTGTGATCAAGTATGTATCGATCCGCCATGGTGGCACCAACATCGGTGAAGGAAATGAGATCAATGGATTGACACTTGGTGGTGTTGGTTCCGGCACCGTGATCGAGAACATTGAAATAGTAGCCAACCAGGATGACGGTGTTGAATGGTTCGGGGGAAAAGTGAACGTAACCAACCTGATTGTCTGGAATGTTGGTGATGATGCCGTCGATACCGACCAATCATGGGGAGGCACCCTCGATAACTTCATTATTATCAATCCGTTCGATGAGTGCTTCGAGCTTGATGGTCCGGAAGGCGCCATGGAAGACAGCCACACCCTCATGAATGGTACGGCCCGTGCCGATGATGCTCAGGGTCTCGTTGACCTGGATGACAACTCACTCGTTACGATGACCAACATCTATTTCTTCAATATTAAAGATGGTCAGGATTTTGACTTAAATCCCGTTGGATTGAATGTCTCAAATCTTCAGGCTACAATCCCTGCCGGATTTGCTGTAACCGATTTCTTTAAAGATGGTTCGGATACCTATGTGACTGCTGTCGCGGAACATGCCAATACAGTTGGCGCAAATGCCTCTGTGTTCCAGGGATGGTCCTGGGCCTCTGCAGCCGGAGCACTTAATGGGTTTTAATTCCCGACATGCCTGAAACTACCTAAATCATTCAACCTCGCAGGTTTTTTCAACCTGCGAGGTTTGATTTAAAACAAAAACACCAGAAGGATACATTATGCGTTCAATTAAGTTTTTTATACTTCTTATTTCACTTTTCCTCGCCTCGCTTTTACAGGCCCAGAATGGCTTTATCAGGGGGACAGTTTTTGATGACGGGGTCGGAGAAAGTCTTCCGGGTGTCACGATATTTCTCGAGGGGACAACATCGGGCACCCTCTCAGACCTGGATGGAAAATTCAACCTGAGCGTGCCTTCCGGAACCTACACACTGAGAGTCTCCTATATCTCCTATGAAACCCTGCTCATCAAAGACCTTCAGGTAAAAGCCGGAGAGGTTATCCTCCTGGACAATCTTCGCCTTAAAGAGTCATCCATTGAGCTCGCTGAAGTTACCATCACGGCTAAGGTTGTCAGGAATACAGAAACTGCCCTTCTCTCCATGAAGATGAAATCTGCCAACGTGATCGACGGAATCTCGGCGGCAAACTTCAGGAAAATGGGTGACTCTGATGCAGCATCATCCATAAAACGGGTGCCCGGGCTTTCGGTTGAGGGGGGTAAATACGTCTATGTTCGCGGACTGGGTGACCGCTATACCAAAACAATGCTCAACGGGATGGACATTCCCGGCCTTGACCCCGATCGAAATACCCTGCAGATGGACATTTTCCCTACCAACATCATTGACAACATCATTGTCTATAAATCATTCACTGCCGACCTCCCAGCCGACTTCACCGGTGGTGTCATCGATATCACAGTTAAAGATTTTCCAGAAGAGAAACAGGGAAGCATTTCAGTCAGCACAGGATACAACCCATCTGCCCACTTTAAAAAAGATTACCTGACGTACACTGGTGGAAAGACCGATTTTCTTGGTTTCGATGATGGTACGCGAAAAATTCCAGCAACAACCGACATCCCATTTTATGCTGATGTTGTCACCGATCCCTATGGCACGCAGGGATTGCGATATCAGGAAATTCTCGGATCATTCAACCAAACCATGGCAGCTTATACGCAAACAAGTTTCATGGATTACAGCATGAGCTTCTCCATTGGAGACCAGATCCCTCTCAAAAAAGTTACATTTGGGTACAATGTCGCCATCTCCTATAAAAACAACACCGATTTTTATAAGAATGCGGAGTATGGCCATTATGGCCTCTCATCAGATCCAAATGTCACTGAAATGGAACTACGTGAATTCCAGCAAGGCAACTTGGGAGAAAACAACGTTTTATTGGGTGGCCTTGCCGGATTCGCTATCAAGACCAAAAATTCAAAATACCGATTCAACCTGATGCATCTGCAGAATGGGGAATCGAGTGCAGGGATTTTCGACTACATCGGAGCCGACCAGGGAAGCAATTTCTCGGGGTTTCAACATAATCTCGGGTACAGCGAACGGGGGATGACCAATATTTTTCTTGATGGGAAACACCTGTTTGATGATGCCAGGTGGGAACTGGTTTGGAAACTATCCCCAACCCTCTCTACCATGGTGGACCCTGATATCCGGTTCACCCGCTACATCACCGATGGCGGGAATTACATCATTGGAACCGAGTCGGGATTCCCAGAGCGGATCTGGCGAAACCTGAAAGAGGTCAATATTCCCGGAGCTGTAGATGTTACCAAGACATTTCAGCTAAAAGAACAGAAAGCCATCCTGAAGTTTGGAGGGGCCTATACCTATAAGGAGCGTGATTTTGCTATCCGGAGTTTTGCATTCAACATACGGAATATCAAGCTGACCGGAAATCCGGATGAGCTCTTTTTCCCTGAAAACCTATGGCCCGTCGATAGTAATGTAAACAAAGGGACAACCTACGATGCATCTTTTATTCCGGTCAATCCCAATCAGTTTAATTCCAATGTCAACAATGCAGCTGGCTATGTCTCTTTTGAGGTGAATGTATTTAAAAAGTTCAAAACCATTCTCGGGGTTCGCTTCGAGAACTATGTCCAGCGGTATACCGGCCAGGATCAGCTCGGGGTTCACAAGCTTGATAATGAAAAAGTGCTTGAGAATAGTAATTTCTTTCCCTCAGTAAACCTCATTTATTCGCTCTCAAAGAAGCAAAACCTTAGGTTCTCCTACGCCATGACCATTGCCAGACCCTCCTTTAAAGAGCTGTCATATGCCGAAATTTATGACCCTATCAGCGGACGAACATTTATAGGCGGATTATTCCGCGATGCCAATGACGCTCTAGGAATCGTCTACTGGGATGGGAATCTGAAAAGCATCAGTATTCACAATTTTGACCTTCGCTGGGAGTTGTTCCCCAAAAGCGGCCAAACGATTTCGTTGAGCGGCTTTTACAAACGGTTTATCAGCCCCATTGAAATTGTCCAGTATGCCACCCTGCAGGGCGCATTCCAGCCCCGGAATGTCGGGGATGGTCAGGTGTTCGGAGGTGAGTTGGAACTTCGGTTGAACCTGGATCTGATCGCAAAGGTCCTAAAAAATTTCCAGTTCAACGCGAACTTCACCTACGTAAAATCCAGGATCAAATTGAGCGCCACAGAGTATGAATCCCGGTTGGCCAATGCACGCACCGGGCAATCGATCAGCGAATACCGACCCATGGCAGGCCAGGCTCCCTATTTGATCAACTGCGGACTCTCTTATAACGGAGGGGAGAACGGATTTTGGAATGGATTTGAAGCCGGCCTTTTTTACAATGTCCAGGGATTGACCCTGCAGTATGTTGGTATGGTTGATCGCCCCGACATCTATACAAAGCCTTTCAATAGCTTAAACTTCAACGCCAATAAGAGCTTTGGTGAGAAGAAACGTGTTCAGGTAGGGTTGAAAATCGACAACATCCTGGATGCAAAAACAGAATCTGTTTACCGGTCTTTCGAAGCCGCCGACCAATACTTCCTAAAGCTGAATCCAGGAATCACCTTCACTGCTTCCGTGAAGTATTCGTTATTTTAGTTATTTTAATTGTAGAGACGCCATTAATGGCGTCTCTATAAAAGCTCGTTCGCAAGGTTAGCGAGTTCCGACCGCTCGCCTTTCTCCAGACGGATATGTGCATAGATAGGATTGTGCTTGATCCTGTCTATCAACGTCGATAACCCGTTACTCTGGGCGTCCAGATACGGAGTGTCGATCTGGTAAATATCTCCTGTAAAGATAATTTTGGTGTTCTCTCCTGCACGGGTGATAATGGTCTTCACCTCATGAGGGGTAAGATTTTGTGCCTCATCCACAATGAAGAAGACGTTGGAAATGCTACGCCCCCGAATATATGCCAGCGGGGTGATCATCAACTTCTCTTTGTCAAGTGCATCTGTGATTGATTTAAACTCTTTGTCTTTCTCTCCAAACTGGTTTTGAATGAATTTCAGATTATCCCACAGGGGTTCCATATAAGGATTTAACTTGGATTTGATGTCGCCCGGGAGATATCCGATATCCTTATTACTCAATGGAACGATAGGCCTCGCCAGATAGATTTGCTTGAAATTCCGCTTCTGTTCCAGCGATCCGGCAAGAGCCAGCAACGTTTTACCAGTCCCTGCTATCCCCAGCAACGTAACCAGCTTGACCTCCGGGTTAAGAATGGCATGCAGTGCAAACACCTGCTCTGCATTGCGGGGAGTTATCCGGTAGCTAGGATGTTTCTCCAGTTTCTCAATGTGACCTGAAAGAGGATTGTAAAATGCCAACACGGAGCTTTTCCCATTTTTCAGGATGAAGTAATGGTTGGCAATCGGTTTGACCACGCCCACATCTTCAGGAAGACAGAAACCGTTTTCGTAGATCATATCGATAACGGTTTTCTCAATGTTTTCAATAAGCGATTTTCCCGAATAGAGGGACTCCAGATCTTTGATCTTTCCGGTTTGATAGTCCTCTGCCTTGATGTTCAAAGCCTTGGCTTTCAGCCGCAGGTTAATGTCTTTAGAGACAAGGACCACCTCTCTGCCAGGATTTTCCTGGATCATGATCAGAGCGGCATTAAGGATGTTATGATCAGGCTTGTGTTCTCCGAATACCATATTGGCATCCAGTTCGCTCCTCTCATTCATCACCACTTTAAATTTACCCCCTTTTTGGTTTTTCAGGGAAATCCATCTTGTGAGCGTGGACCGATTAGACAGCTTATCCAGGATCCTGATAAATTCACGGGCTTCAAAATTGATGATGTCGTTTCCCTTTTTGAAATTGTCCAACTCCTCCAGCACAGTGATGGGAATGGCTACGTCGTTGTCTTCAAAACTGTTGAGTGCATCGTGGCTATAGAGTATGACACTGGTGTCGAGTACGAAGATCTTTTTCTCCTTCGTTGTCTTTTTTACCATAGGCGGCAGGGTTGTTCGTTTTTAGCTACTTTATGCTCTAAATGTATAAAAGAAAGCAGCGGTTTTTCTTCCTGAGAAATGAAGATATAAACAGACGGTTGTTAATGAGGCCGTGTTTTTCCGTTATCTTTGTCCGGCAAACCACCTTTATGAATCCCAAAAAATTATTCCTTCTCGATGCCATGGCCCTTATCTACAGAGCCTATTATGCCCTGAATAAGAATCCCAGAATCAACTCAAAGGGAGTCAATACATCTGCCGTTCTTGGTTTTGCCAATACGCTCTTCGATGTAATCAAAAATGAAAAACCTACACACATTGGCGTCGCTTTTGATACCATGGCCCCAACAGTAAGGCATGAAGAGTTTGACTTCTACAAGGCCCACAGAGAAGAGACACCTGAGGATATTGTCTCTTCGATCCCACTTATCCAACGCCTGATCACTGCGTTTAACATCCCGATCCTCGCTGTGGATGGATATGAAGCCGACGATGTAATCGGCACCCTCGCCAAACAGGCTGAAAATCATGGCTTCACTACCTATATGATGACCTCCGATAAGGACTTCGGTCAGTTGGTCACAGATCATACACTGATGTACAAACCTGCAAAATTCGGGAACAAGGCAGAGATCCTGGGGGTAAAGGAGGTTTGTGAGAAATTTGGAATTGAAAGGCCTGACCAGGTCAAAGACATGCTCGGCTTATGGGGCGATGCATCCGACAATATCCCTGGCATCCCCGGTTTTGGAGAGGTTACCGCCAGGAAGCTTATCGCCTCTTATGGAAGCGTTGAAAACCTGATTGCTCAATCTGATTCTATCCCCAATGAGAGGTGGAAGGAAAAGGTGAAAGAATACGGCCAGCAGGCATTGATGTCAAAGGGTCTGGCTACAATCATCCTGGATGTTCCTATTCCGTTTGAAGAGGAGGCCTTGAAGATGCAGCCTCCGGATACCGAACCTCTGAAAGAGCTTTTAAATGAGCTGGAGTTCCGAACATTCGGACAGCGGTATTTTACCTGGCTGTCAAATCAGTCGGCAGTGGGCAGTGGGCAGTTGGCAGGAAAGGACGAAGGACGAGGGACGAGGGACGAGGAAAAGGCACAGGGCACAGGGCACAGAGCGCAGAGGGAAGAGGGAAGAGGGAAGAGGGAAGAGGATCCAGGATCCAGGACCAAGGATCCAGAAACGAGTCTCTTCTCCGATACTGATTTTGCCCCCTTCGCTACCATTGAAACAACACCTCATGAATATCTGCTAGCTGACACTCCCGAAAAGCATCAAGAGCTGATTTCATTGCTGAAGAGGGAGAGGTCATTCTGTTTTGATACCGAAACGACCGGTCTTGATCCCAACGACTCGGAATTGGTCGGGGTCTCCTTTTCCTGGCATCCACACACTGCATGGTATCTGCCAATGCCCGAGAACTACCATGAAGCTCAGCTGCTTCTTTCCGGTTTCAAACCGCTATTTGAGGATCCATCTGTTGGCAAGACCGGTCAAAACCTGAAATTTGATATCGCTATCCTGAAATGGTATGATATTTCGGTTCAGGGCCCCCTGTTCGATACCATGCTTGCCCACTACCTGATTCAACCGGATATGAGGCATAATATGAACTTTCTTGCCGAGAGCTTCCTTCAATATTCCCCTGTTCCCATTGAGTCGCTAATTGGAAAGAAAGGGAACAACCAGTTAAGCATGCGAACGGTCGATCTGGATACCATCAAGGAATATGCTGCCGAAGATGCCGATATCACATGGCAGCTGAAGAGGTTATTCGAGCCGATGCTCGCGGAGACCGGCACCCGTAAACTGTTTGATGAGATAGAGGTCCCCCTGATCCCGGTGCTGGCTTCCATGGAGGCAGAAGGGGTTAGAATCGACAGTACTGCTCTTGAAAGCTACTCATTGGAGTTGGCTCATGAGATTCAAAAAGTGGAGCAGGAGATTTATTCTGATGCCGGGGTAGAATTCAATATCTCCTCTCCGAAGCAACTTGGAGAGGTGCTGTTCGATCGGCTGGTGATCATGGAAAAACCGAAGAAAACCAAAACCAAACAGTACTCCACCGGTGAGGATGTACTTTCAAAGCTGGTCAACAAACACCCGATCATATCGAAAATACTGGAGTACCGTTCTTTTACTAAACTGAAATCCACATATGTGGATGTTCTGCCAACTCTGGTCAACCCCCGCGATGGTCGAATCCATACCTCCTATAACCAGGCCGTGGCAGCTACAGGCCGACTCAGTTCCAATAATCCAAATCTTCAGAACATCCCGATCAGGACCGAGCGGGGCCGGGAGATCCGTAAAGCATTTGTTCCCAGGAACGATCACTACACCCTTCTCTCGGCCGACTACTCCCAAATAGAGCTTCGGATAATCGCTCACCTCAGCCAGGATCCTACCATGATGAAGGATTTCAGGGAGGGAAAAGATATCCATACAGCCACCGCTGCGAAAATTTTTAGGGTACAACCAGATCAGGTGAACCGGGATATGCGCGGAAAAGCCAAAGCTGTGAATTTCGGGATTGCTTACGGAATGTCAGCTTTTGGATTGTCAGAGCGATTGAATATACCGCGCCAGGAGGGAGCCGATATAATCAACCAGTATTTTACAGAATATCCCGGCATCAGAAAGTATATGGATGAAACGATTGATTTTGCCAGGGAGCATGGGTATGTTGAGACAATGATGCACAGACGCCGATACCTCCGCGACATAAACTCGGGAAATGGCAATGTAAGAGGATTTGCCGAGCGCAATGCCATCAACGCACCGATCCAGGGAACAGCTGCCGACATGATCAAGATTGCCATGATCAACATCTTCAATGAGTTTGAAAAACGCAAACTCAAGTCGAAAATGATCCTGCAGGTACATGATGAACTTGTGTTCGACACCCTTCTGGAGGAGGTAGAGACCGTTCAGGCAATCCTTCTCGACAAGATGCCGGCAGCTATTCCGCTTGATGTTCCCGTGGCTATAGACATGAGCACCGGGAGAAACTGGCTGGAAGCACACTAAATCACCACCACACCATGGCACCATTGCACCACTACTCCACTGATCCTCGTACCGTACTCACCCTGGATGCCGGGGGAACCAACTTCATTTTCTCTGCCATCCGGGCAAACCAGGAGATCGTTACACCTGTCATTGTTAAGGCGACGGGAAAAACCCTTGAAATCATACTGAAAAATATCATCCGGGGATTTGAGGAGGTGAAATCAATGCTGAAGGAAGAACCTGTAGCCATCAGCTTTGCATTCCCGGGCCCGGCCGACTATATTAACGGGATCATCGGCGATTTGCAGAACCTGCCGCTATTCAGCGGAGGAGTGGCTTTGGGTCCAATGCTTGAGGAGCATTTTCAGATCCCGGTGTTCATCAACAACGACGGGGACCTGTTTGCCTATGGTGAAGCAATTGCCGGACTGCTACCGGAGATAAACAAAAAACTGGAAGAATCCGGAAATCCGAAACGGTATCAAAACCTGTTCGGTGTGACATTTGGGACTGGTTTTGGCGGGGGGATTATCTCAAACGGAAAACTTTTCATCGGCGATAACTCAGCAGCAGGTGAGATCAACAGGGTGAGAAACCGTGTATTCAAAAACTTTGATGCTGAAGAGAGTGTCAGTATCCGTGGTATCCAGAGGGAGTATGCCAACTATGCCGGAATCAATATCCGGAGTTGTCCAGACCCAAAAGAGATCTTTGAAATCGGGAATGGGAGCCGGAGGGGAAACCAGGAGGCAGCCCAGGCTGCTTACCATTCTTTTGGCGTGGCAGCCGGAGATGCACTGGCGAATGCTATTACGCTGGTGGATGGGTTGGTTGTAATCGGTGGAGGTCTCGCTGGTGCTTATCCGCTTTTCATGGCTGCACTTGTTGAAGAGATGAATCAGCCATTCAACACAATGGCTGGAGAACTGCTTGAGAGAATGGAGGTGAAAGCCTATAATCTCTCAGATCCGGAACAACAGAAACAATTTTTTGAACCTGACCAGCTTGAAATTCATGTCCCGTTTACAGAAAAAACCGTTTCATATAGTCCGTGGAAAAAGATCGGAGTCGGAATATCCTCCCTTGGAACTTCCATGGCTGTATCACTGGGAGCGTATGCATTCGCCTTGCACTCAATTGATAATGATTATTAATTAACCAGTTGAGATATGCTTATAACCACTTTTTTGCATATTTTTGCATTTCATTCGTAACCAAGAAACTAAAATCCAACCTTATGAAAAAAGCAATACTTTCTGCAGTTCTTTTACTGGCAATGACAGCCGTTATTGCTCAGACCGTCCCTAGAGAGATGGTTGCTCTCGAAATCGGAACCGGAACCTGGTGCACATACTGCCCGGGGGCCTCTATGGGCGCCGATGATTTACTTGCAGCAGGGTGCCTGGTTGCCGTTGTTGAAAACCACAACGGAGATCAGTTCGCCAATTCCTATTCCAACGCAAGGAATACTTACTATAATATCACCGGTTATCCAACAGCCGTGTTCGACGGTTCAACGCCAGTTGTTGGAGGGAGTCACTCCGTTAGTATGTATAGCTCTTACCTGCCAAAATACAACCAGCGTATCAACATCCCGGCAAAAGCAGCGATGACAATGGATGTCTCCAATACAGGCCTGGATTATACAGTGGTGATCACGCTGGAAAAAATTGGGTCTGTCCCCCCGGGGTCCCTCAAACTTCAGTTTAACGTCACCCAATCCCACATCCAGTTTAACTGGCAGGGACAGACTCATCTGAATTTTGTAAACAGGCTCATGGTTCCCGGTGCTGCAGGCACAGCTATTGATTTTTCAGGCGGAAACATTCAAACTGTAACACTGACATTCTCGATGGATCCAGCATGGCCGCTGGAAGATTGCGAGTTCGTTGCCTTCCTGCAGAGTGACCTCTACAAAGAGATCTATCAAACTATCAAACGTGCTGTAATTGACCTGGAAGTTGCTTTTGATGCCTCTGCCACACAAATCGAAAAAAATACCCCGGTCACCTTTACAAACGGAACATCCGGTGGCTATATCGGTGTTCCCGAAACCTATGAGTGGTTATTCCCTGGAGCTGATCCTGCAACCAGCACGGATGCCAGTCCAACAGTTACTTACACCGAGGTGGGTACATTTGACGTAACTCTCATTGTGAACCGTGGAGGACAGATTGACACGCTGGTAAAGCAGGATCTTATTACGGTAGATGCTCCTGTCTTTATCTTCCCTGATTCTGAAAAAACCGTTAGTGCGTCCATTTACCCCAATCCCAGTAACGGGCATTTTATTCTTGAGCTGAATACTACCCAACAAACAAACATCAACCTTCAGATCGTAAATTCACTCGGTTCATTGGTTTATGAAGAGACAGGGATTCAGGTGAACAGAAAACTTATGAAGGAATTTAACCTGAACCTCAGTGATGGAGTATATTTCATTGTAATTCATACCGGAAGTGAAAAATCCTTACAGAAACTGTTAATAACCCGTTAATCTAAATACTAGAACCAAAAATTTCAAGCTATGAAAAAATTTATACTATCATTTACACTTCTTCTGGCAATAACAGTAGTTATTGGACAGAATGTTCCAAGGGAGATGGTCGCCCTGGAGATCGGAACAGGAACCTGGTGCCAGTACTGTCCTGGTTCAGCTATGGGAGCTGATGACCTTCTTGCAAACGGAAAGCATGTTGCCGTTATTGAGAACCACAATGGAGATGTATTTGCCAATGCCTATTCAAATGCCAGAAATACTATGTGGTCGATCCCAGGTTATCCGACTGCCACGTTTGACGGGAAAGAGGCTACAGTTGGTGGTAGCCAAACACAATCCATGTATTATAATTACCTTGGTAAGTACAATGCAACTATTAACATCCCATCCCCTGTTGCTATGACAATGGAGGTAGAAGAGACAGATGGCGATTTTACAGTGACTGTTCAGATGACCAAAGTCGGAACAATCGCAGCTTCCAATATTGCCCTCTACTTCTTTGTTACCCAGTCACATATCCAATACAACTGGCAGGGACAAGATCATCTGAACTTTGTAAACCAGTTGATGATCCCAGATCAGAATGGGACTCCTGTTGATTTTACCGGTGGGGATATTCAGACAGTTGTACTGAACTTCACATTAGATGCGTCCTTTCCTCCGGAAGATTGCGAATTTATTGCTATTCTTCAGAATAAAACTCCGGGACAAGGCGTAATCCCCGGAACCTATCCCGTTCCCCGATGGGAAGTTTTTCAAGCTATTAAAAAAGCTGTCGTAGACCTGGAAATCGATTTTGCGGCTGACGCCACACAAGTGCCTAAGTACACACAGGTGACATTCACCAAAAATACTGTCGGTGGATATATCGGTGTTCCCGAAACCTTTCTTTGGTTATTCCCGGGGGCACAACCAGCGACTTCCACTGAGGAAAATCCAACTGTCTTCTATAAGGAAGTCGGAGTATTTGATGTTACGCTCATTGTAGATCGGGGTGGCCAGATCGATACCCTTGTAAAAACAGACTTCATACAAGTGGATCCAGGGGTAGGGATCGATGATCAGACCGGAAGTATCATTGCCTCCGTTTATCCCAATCCGAATAATGGTCAGTTTATGCTTGAACTGAATGCCCCTGGGACTTCGAACCTGGATATACAGATCGTTAATAACCTTGGATCTGTTGTTTATGAAAAGGCCGGGATCCGGGTAAATGGAAAACTTCAGAAGACTTTTACTGTTGACCTGAGCGATGGAATTTATTTCCTGGTCGTTCGGTCCGGTTCTGAAAAAACCATACAAAAACTATTCATAACGCGGTAATCAATCCGTTCAACTTATTCAAAAAGAGGGTGTCCTGTTGATGACATCCTCTTTTTTTTCATTTTTCCGCCGGGGTTAATATGTTTTAATTTATATTTGTGTTGCCAAAAAAGAGAACATAAAAAACCAAAAACCTAAACCTATGAAAAAAGTTCTACTATTAGTTGCTCTCATCATGATAAGCATTACCATGGTAATGGCACAAGGTGTCGTACGCGACATGGTCCTTCTTGAGGATGGAACCGGAACCTGGTGCGTATTTTGTCCGGGCGCAGCCCTGGCATGTGAAGACCTTCTGGAAGCGGGAGCCCCGATAGCCGTTGTCGCCAACCATAACGGAGATGCTTATGCCAACCAGTATTCCAATGCCCGGAATTCAATGTATCAAATCAGCGGCTTTCCGACTTCTGTTTTTGACGGCTATGAAAAATATATCGGAGGAAGTGCAACCGGTTCTATCGCTGCCCAGTACCTGCCATATGTCCAGTCGCATATGGTTGAAATCTGCCCTGTTGATCTTGATATAGAGTTCGAGGGTACCAACCAGGATTACTCAGCTACTGTTACCCTTACAAAAGTCGGAGACATCACTGCCACTGATATGCGGTTGATGTTTTTTGTCACAGAATCCAATATTCCGAAAGTCTGGTTTATCATGACAGAACTTGACCATGTAAACCGACTTATGGTTCCGGATCAGCAAGGAACAGCTGTCAGTTTTACCAGCGGGGATGTACAAACTGTGGAACTCAACTTCACACTGGATCCATCATGGGTTGTTGAAAATTGTGAATTCGTCGTATGCCTGCAAAACGTAGATGCGGGTCAGCCAGGTGGCACCTGGGTTAAGTCTGTTATGAACAGCATGAAACGCGGTGCCATTGACCTGACTGCCGATTTCGAAGGAGATGTTACCAGTATCGAAGTTGGAGATCCTGTCAACTTTACCAGCGAAGAGAGTGGTGGATATCTGGGAAATGTTCCGGTAACCTACCATTGGGAGTTCCCGGGTGCAACTCCTGATACCTCCAACGAGGAGAATCCAACAGTAACCTATACCGAGTCGGGAACCCATGATGTAACCCTTACAGTGAATAAAGGGGGTCAGATCCTGGATGTCCTGAAACCAGGTTATATCTATGTCGCACCGGGTGTTGGCATTTCCGATCCTTCTGCTGTTTCGGCTGTGAACTGTTACCCAAATCCAAGCAATGGAAAATTCCGTGTGGAAATTTACATGAACGAACCTGCCGTGGTTGACCTCGAACTAGTGAATACCACGAATACAGTGGTATATGCAGAAAAAGGCATTTCTGTTCATGAACAGATCCTTCGGAACCTCGATCTGAATCTTGCCTGCGGCGTATACTTCCTCATCGTCCGCGATGGTGAGCGGAAACAGGTAAGGAAGCTGGTTGTTTTGTAAACCAGGAAACCAGAAAAACCTCCAGAGGCTGTCAGAATACAAAGACAGCCTCTGTTTTTATTAAAAAACAGACAAACTCAAGGCAACCAGACGCTTCCCCGGTAGTATCCCTTGTTATTCCTCCGGGTCAGGCAGCCACTTCAATTGAGATGTTCAAACAATGCTGAATGAGGTAAACATGGGAAAATCCTTTATTCGTCACGTTGGTCATGCCAATGTGACGTATGTAGCACGTCTCAATAACTGGGATTGTTTTCGGAGATCCGGCCATGGAAATCTGGACTGATAACCCTACCTTTGGTGTACCAGAAGCGCAAACTGAAACACATTGTTAACAAATAAACATCCCGATTTTTTTTGTTACTTTTGTAATCTACCAAAAACCAATAAGAAACCAACTTAACCAAAATCATGAAAAAATTTACTATTCTCATCTCACTGATGCTTGCTGTTATGCTCGGCATACAGGCACAGCAGTACAACTACTCTGATTCATGGGGCAATGCCGGGTTTAACCTGGTTGCATCAGAATCCTCCACTGTTGAAGTGGTCTATTCTGTTCCAATGTTTGCACTCGAAGATCAGGTTATCAACGGCGATATGATGCAAAACATCATGCTTCCCGGGAACTTTATGTTTAACGAAGCAGGTGCACCAAACCTGCCGGGAAATGGGCGTTATATTGCCATTCCGCAGGGATCAACACCCAGTATCAGGATAATCAGTCAACGGACCGAAGTGATCCAAAATGTTGAGGTCCTCCCTGCACCTGTAATCCCCACTGACCATGATACCAATCCAATGGTCTACTCCAAGGATATGGCTATTTACAATATCAATGCTCTCTATCCTGCATCTCCTGTTACCATTTCTGAAGTGGAACATATCCGTGGCACTGACGTTGTTATATTAGGAATAACCCCTTTCCAATACAATCCTGTTACCAAAGAGCTGATCGTTTACCGGGATCTCCAAATTGCCATCGATTGTGATGGTGGCTCAGGTGAATACGGCAACAACAGACTTCGTAGTCCTTACTGGGACGGACTGATGTCAGATGCCATGCTCAACTACTCTGTGTTAACTGAAGTTGATTACGCGGCAAGGATGAATCAAAATCTTCAGAATGTCACCGAAGATGAAGAGTGTGAGTATATCATCATTACACCTACCGGAGATGATTTTGTGAGATGGGCTGACTCAATTGCCAAATTCAGAAATGAACAGGGGATCCTGACCAGGGTATACACGGTGGACGAAGTTGGCGGCAATACAACCACCGCCATTGAAGGTTTCATTAACAATGCATATAACAACTGGACTATACCTCCGGCAGCCTGTCTGCTTTTAGGCGATTACGGAACAGATGGAACCAAAAATATCATTTCACCCATCTGGAATAACTATTGTGCCTCTGATAACCTTTATGCAGATGTTGACAACGACCAAATGCCTGATGTTATCTTTGCGCGGATGACTGCGAACAACAATACGCAGTTGACTACTTTTATCACGAAATTCTTCGACTATGAGAGAACCCCGGAAACAGATACTTCTTTCTACAACCATCCGATCACTGCCCTTGGCTGGCAAACTGAACGCTGGTTTCAGATCTGCTCGGAAGTTGTCGGAGGATATTTCAAGCATGTAAAAGGGCGTCAGCCTACCCGTATTAATGAAATCTATCAAACCCCACTCCCCGGAGCGATCTGGTCTTCTGCTCCTAATACAAATACAGTTGTAAATTATTTTGGTCCGAATGGTCTGGGATACATTCCTGCCACACCCCTGGAACTGGGCGGCTTTGCAGGTGGGTCGGCAGCTGATGTTACCGCGGCCATCGAAGCCGGTTCGTTTTTGCTGCAACACCGCGACCATGGAAACACAACGGTTTGGGGCGAGCCCTATTATAGCAATGCGAATATCAACCTTCTCACAAATACAAAACTTGTCCATATTTTTTCCATCAACTGCCTCACCGGGAAATACAACATGAGCGGTGAATGTTTCACAGAGAAGTTCCACCGTCATACCAAGAACGGATACAACTCAGGCGCTTTAAGTGTTACAGGTGCATCTGAGACCTCCTATTCCTTTGTTAACGACACCTATGTTTGGGGGATGATGGACAACATGTGGCCCGATTTCATGCCGGATGAGACTTCTGAAGTTGCACTACGCGGCCTCATGCCGGCTTTTGGAAATGCCGGTGGTAAATATTTCCTGAAACAGTCAAACTGGCCGTATAACACAGGCAATAAAGCCGTCACTTATAACCTGTTCCATCATCACGGGGATGCATTCTCATGCCTGTACGATACCGTGCCAGCCAACCTGGATGTCTCCCATGATTCAGTGATTGCATATGGTAATACAATATTTACAGTAACTGCCACGGAAGACAGTTTCATCGCCCTAAGTAACGAGGGTGTTCTTCTGGCGACTGCCTATGGTGCCGGTTCAACACCAGTTGTGATGACAATTCCCGTTCTACCTCCTGGGGCTATGTTGAAAGTAGTGGTGACAATGACAAATTGTTTCCGCTATCAAGAATTGGTTCCGGTTGTGACTGATTTACTGTTTGCTAATTTCTCATCCAGTCAAACACAAGTTTGTACCGGGAATACTGTTGATTTCACCGATCTTTCCACCGGCGACCCAACTGCCTGGGAGTGGACGTTCGAAGGTGGGACCCCGGGGACCTCTACTGAACAGAATCCGACCGGCATCCTTTATGAAGTTGCTGGTGTTTATTCAGTTAGTCTTTCCGTTACCAAGGATGGGAATACTGCTTTAGAGACCAAATCAGACTTTATCCACAGATTCAACACACCCACAGCCAACTTTGAGGAGAGTCTGCCCTGTGAAGAAATATCAATTGATTTTACCGATCTCTCAAATCCCAATGGTGGAACCATTACCGATTGGTTGTGGAATTTCGGCGATCCGAATTCAGGGATCTACAATACCTCTTCATTACAAAACCCGTCCCATATCTATATTGACCCGGGAGCCTACGTAGTATCTCTAAGTGTGACCAACAACGGGGTTTGTACCGAAACTTTTTACAAAGATATCGTCATTGATGCAAAACCCGATAAGGCAGGAACTCCGCAGGGTGATGCAACGATCTGCCAGGCCTCCGCTGGAAACATCTTTGTTACCGATGGCACACCGCTGGCTACCGCTTATGAGTGGATCATAGATCCTACCCAAGCCGGAACCATTATCGGAAGCGGGACAGAAATTATTCTGGATGTCGCCGATAGCTTCTCAGGATCAGCTATCCTTCGTGTTAGAGGTAGTAACGACTGTGGGAATGGTTCTGTCTCCGATGCCCTATCTCTGAATGTAGAGACTATTCTAGCTGCTCCTGCTGAAGCACCAACAGGACCCGATACAGTTGACCTCAATATTGTGACAAGTTCTGATTTCACTGCATCTGAGATGACGGGAGCAATTGGTTATATCTGGCTCATCGATCCGGAAACTGCAGGAGCCCTTGATCCGGAAGGTCTACAACTGACCGTTAACTGGGATGCTGACTTCAGGGGCGATGCCAACATCATTTACGCCGGTGTCACCGATGAATGCGAAGGACTGTTCTCACCTGCCAAAGTTGTTACTGTGAAGAGTTCACTGGGTATCGACGAATTCAATGCATACAACATCGCCGTTTACCCGAATCCAAATAGTGGTAAATTCAACCTTTCACTGAACACATCAGAACAGAGTGTTGTGAATATCAAGATCTTCAACGTTCTCGGAACTATGGTTTATTCAGAAGAGAATGTTAATCTCTTCACCAAACTTACCAAAACACTTGACCTCTCCTCCCTGCCAAAAAGCATCTATCACCTGAAGGTGGAAGGCAGTAGAGGGACCTCGATTATCCGGGTAGTGATCGACAGGTAATTGGTTGTATGATATCATCTCTTGTAGAGGCGGGGCATGCCTCGTCCATATAATGTAGGGGCAATTCATGAATTGCCCCTACATTATTTATATGAATCCAACCTAACCTGATGCAACGATTAATCTGTATCTTTGTCTTATTAATATTAAGTCTAGATTATGAAGTAACCATGAACAAAAATAACTTGAAGCTCTTTTTTCTCATCATTATCTGTTTGCCTCTGGCAGCTTTTTCTCAAAATCTTCCTCATTTTCCGAAAATCACTCCTGCCGGAAAAGGGAAAGTGAATACCCGTATTGACAATATGGGGTACTGGGAGAGGATGGCTCGTTTGGGATATGTGGAGGTGAATCCCTGGCGCCCTATACCACCAGCAATTAAACGTTCTTCTCTGATCCGGGCGGATGGCATGTTCGTTCAGGATTCCCCGGATGTCGCTGTCACGGCCAGTGGAGAAACCACACAAAGTGAGAATTCCATATTCATCGATCCGGAAGATGAAACCATCCTCTTGAACTCCAGCAACTCCAGTGACTGGAATGGATCTTATGCTCAGAACCTCTATGGCGCCGACAGATTCTGGTCCTTCGATGCCGCATCAACATGGGGAGGCTCGATTTATGGTGTTGGTCAGGTTAACAACGGAGACCCCGCAACAGCCATTGGCCGAAATGGCTGGTGGTATATTGGGAAGATCAACAATGGCCGAGGGCAATCGGTTGCCTATTCTACCAACCAGGGACAAAGCTGGACTGACGTACCAGTTGCCCAGGTAGTTGGAGGGTTTGGCGACCTCCTGGATAAAAACCATCTCTGGATCGACAATTCGGAAGACAGCCCCTATGAAGGAAATCTCTACGCAGCTTGGTCCTGTTATGTTGATGGGTCTCCCAACGAAAACGAAATAGAGATCGTGCGTTCCACCGATCAGGGTATAACATGGTCCATTCCAACAGGGCTCAGTCATCACGTCAATGCCGGCGCCCACAACCAGGGGGTGAATATTCAGACAGGACCCAATGGAGAGGTTTATGCAGCCTGGATCATTTACGACAGCTGGCCATCTGATGAAACTGCAATTGGGTTTGCCAAATCTCTGGATGGAGGTGAAACCTGGGTTCCGGGAAACCGTATCCTCACGGATATCAAAGGCATTCGCACCAGTGGTACCAGCAAGGATATGCGAGTGGCCTCTTTTCCTGTAATGACCGTCGACCTGAGTGGGGGTCCCAACCACGGCAATCTCTATATTGTATGGGCAAACATCGGGGTACCCGGTATCAACACCGGTACCGATATTGACATCTATATGAGCAGCTCCTCCAACCTGGGCGATACCTGGTCAACTCCCCTCCGCGTTAACCAGGATCCCGCAGGGTTAGGCAAACAACATTTCCTCCCCTGGATCACATGTGATCCATCGAACGGAAACATCTGTGTTATTTATTACGATGACCGGAATGTTGACTCAACCATGCTTGAAACCTGGGTCTCTTACTCCTATGATGCCGGTAACTCATGGACTGATTTCAGGGTATCTGATGTCTCTTTTACGCCCTTGCCAATACCCGGTATGGCTTTTGACTACTTCGGGGATTACATCGGGATTAAAGCACAGAACATGAAGGTTTATCCTATCTGGACCGACAACCGTTCGGGAAACGCCCTGTCCTATGTCTCTGCTTTCGATCTTGGGCCTCCTCCTAACCAGCCGTACGTCTCTTATTATTCCTATGAACTGGACTCCATTCCCGGAGATCTGACACAACTGATGAATTACGGGGATTCTCTCCATATGAGCCTTGGATTGAAAAATATAGGAGACCAACCTGCCGAAGATCTTACTGCTGTTCTATCAGTCACATCCCCTTATATCATAATCACCGACTCAACAGAATCATACGGCACTATGCAACCTGAAGAGATCAAGGTCATCCCGGATGGTTATGCATTCAAGGTTTCCGATACAATTCCTGACGGGCTGAAAGTGAGATTCTATGTAACCACCAGCGGTTCCGATACAACCTGGCAAAGCCATTTCTCGATCGAAGCTCATGCTCCTTCGCTGCATAATATCACATTGATCATTGATGATGCCACAGGTGGTAACAACAACGGGAAACTTGATCCGGGAGAGACCGTCGATGTTAAGATTACCACTGCCAACCGGGGAGACTTCCCCTGTCTCAACAGTTATGGACTCCTCTCCTGCGCATCCTCCTTCGTTACTATTCATAATGACAGCTCTTACCTCGGCAGCATCATCTTTCTTGACCCAAAAACAGCTGTATTCTCACTTTCTATCGATGATGAAGCCCCAACCGGTATAGGACTAACCCTGGAATATCAGGCTATTTCAGGTCTTTATCACGCCGAAACATCCTATCTTGAAACAATCGGTATCATCGTGGAAGATTGGGAGACAAACTCGTTTACCAAATTTCCATGGCAGCATTTCGGAAATAAACCCTGGACAATCATTCCAACAAACGCGTATGAAGGGGTCTATTGCGCAACTACATGGGTAATTGATGATTATACATCAACTATCCTTCAGGTCATTTATACTGCCGGAGTCGACGACAGTATCTCTTTCTACCGGAGGGTCTCTTCCGAACCTGATTACGATTTTCTCCACTTTTCCATTGACAATATCCTGCAGGGAAGCTGGTCAGGAGATGTCGGTTGGGGTCGTGTTTCGTTCCCTGTTGCAGCCGGTCCCCATACATTCAAATGGATATATGCCAAAGATATTTACCTGGCTGTTGGGCTGGATAAAGTGTGGCTCGATTTTATTGAGTTCCCCCCACCGATCCTGCCACTTGTTGATGCCGGTCCTGATGGCTCTGTCTGTGATGAATCAGCCTACCAGCTCACCGGATCAGCTTCGGGGTACGACAGCTTGAAATGGACCTCCAAAGGCGACGGGAACTTCAGCAATGATACCATTCTCAATCCGCTCTATTTCCCAGGGGCCAACGATATCCTTGTCGGGGAAGTAAAGCTGTTGCTTCGCGGCTTTGTTGAATTCAGCAGTGCCGTAAACAGCATGATCCTGGCCATTGATGAGATCCCTGAAGTCTCCATTCTTATGGATCCAAAAGATACACTGTGCTCCTGGCAATCCGGAACGCTTTCAGTTGAAGAGATACCAGGTGTAACTTACCTTTGGACTCCGGGTAACTATACTACTACTTCCATAATTGTTGATACCGCTGTAGCGGGTGGGATCGGAACCACCAGGTTCAGGGTAATTGCAACCAACTCTGATGGCTGTTCAGATACCGACTCCCTCGACATCACCTTCAAGGATTGCACAGCGATTGACGATCCAACAATCCATTTCAGCCATTCCGTTTCACCAAATCCATCCAATGGTGAGTTTGACATCCGTATCCATACTCCCGGCAGGGAACTCCTCACCTGGCGAATCCGATCATCCGGAGGTCAGATCATGATGGAAGAAAAGGATATCACCATCAACGGATCCTGGGTCCGGCATCAGGATCTCCGGCATTTGTCGTCAGGGATCTATTTTCTGGAAATCGAACGAAAGCACGGAAAAGTGACGGAGAAGTTCATCATTCTTTAATGACAAGAATGATCAGGAATTACGAATGACTTGAATTAGAGAAAAAACAGTGCAACCCCGCCAACTGCGATAACCGCTCCCACTATCTCTTTGAATGTTACCTTCTCCTTTAAAAAGACAACAGAAGGGGCGATGATCAGCACCGGGACTATGGACATCAGGGTTGCTGCAATGCCAACAGATGTGTATTTTACGGCAATCAGTTCGTTATCTACTTTAGCCACTCTTGCGGATTCATGATAATTTTGGCATGCCAAACCTGGAAGTTCAGCTCCGATTTTCCCTCATTCGTGTCGTAGTGTGCCCGTCCAATGACCTGTCCGGTTGCCACAGCCTGACCGTTCGTTACCGTCACTCCATCAAGATTGGAATAGACAGTAAGATAATCGCCATGACGCACCATCACAACCTGGTTCAGGTTGGGTATAGAGAGAACTTTGCTGACAACTCCATTGAAAACAGCCTTAACGGGGGCATTCTGACTGACCATAATATCAATTCCGTTATTATTGACCTTTACATATTTCAGAACCGGATGTTGATGCTCTCCAAACCTGGAGGTGACCACGCCCTGATCGGTTGGCCATGGGAGCCGGCCTTTATTGGCAGCAAAATTGGACGACAACCGCATCTCCGCAGCTTTGACACCGGCATCCCTGGTTTTATCCGCTGCCCTGGAACGCGCCTCTTCTGCCAGAATACGCTCTATCTCTTTTTGTAGCTTCTGTACTGCTTTTTGTTTAATTCGCAAGGTTTTTAGAAGCTGTTTCTCTTTTTTTGACAGATCCTGAACTGTTCTGTCTTTTTGCTTCTTCTCTTTGTCCAGGTTAGATTTTTCTGCTGCTTCCGAGTTAGCCAACTTCAGCTTTTCAGCCCGGGTCAGTTCAAATGCATGCACCTGTTTACTCAGGGATACCTGTGCTTCACGGATTCGCTCAGCCTGCTTCCGACGATACGTGGTATACTGCTGGTAATACTTTAGCCTCTGATATGCCTGGTTGAAATCCTTAGCTGAAAAAATAAAGAGTAACCTGTTCTGGGTCTTTGTGATTTTGTATGTATAGTAGATTATTCGTGCATATTCCTCTTTCAGAGATTTCAGTTCGTGTGTGCGTTCGTTTATCCGGTTCTGATCCTCCCGGATTTTTCGATCTACCTCTCCAATTTCCTTGCTTATAGTATTAATTAACGCTTCCCGTTTTTTTATCTGACTGCTGATGAGTTGTAAATCCCGTAATGAAGTCTCTTTATTCTTTGTGGTTTGATCGAGAAGTTTGGAAGTATATTCGATCTCACTTTCCAGTTTTTGTCGGTTCTGGTTCAGCTTTTCTTTGGTTTCTTGTCCGGATGTTCCAGGGATAAAACTAAAAAAAAGAAATACCAGGAATCCCACTATTATCCCTCGGGCAGGATATGTGACCAGCCAGTGATTCATGGCCTTACCCGGGTAAAAGATGATGGAATCTTAAACGGGAACTTCAATGGCTCATCAATGTTGATCCTTGAAAAAACGACGGAAACATGGATTCTGTTCTCTGCCGAGATCTGGTAGGTCATCTCCCGGGGGAAAAGCTGACTTCCGATTGTCTCGAAGGAGGAGTAGGTAGCATCGAGTTTGATGTTATCTTTCCGGATCTCCTTGACATCCGCGCGTGTGATTTTGAAGGTTTCCGGGTTGAGCCAGATATTCTGGATAAAGACCTTCAGCTCATCCTCCTGATTCTTGATGTATTTTTTCATTTTTTGGCGCGCGGAAGCAACTAACTTGTATTCATCCTTGTCGATGGTTGCTTTGAATTTTCCCTCTTCGTAAAAAGAGATATCGTTCCCGATCAGAAAGGATTGGAGGATGTCGTATTCAATACTTGTATTCAGAAACATGTTCAGGTCGTACCAGTCTCCTATCAGAAATGTATTATTCAACCGATTGATGTATTTGATCGAATCCTGGGTAATCATGAGCCGCATTCCTTCAAGTCCCATCACGGAAAGAGAGAGCCAGATGAGGGTATCTTTTTGAATACGGATCTGGCCTGAAAAAGCGTGTTTCTGATTTCCATTCTGATAATCAGCTGAATAGCGGGCATTGAACCATGTAAATTGCAACTCGCGCTCCTTCAGCTTGCCAAACAGGTACTCCGCACCCTCCTGCTTGATTGGTTGTTTAATGATACTACGGGGTGTTTTACAGGAAGAAATGAATAGTGTGCAGGCAAGACCAACCATCATTATGTTAATGAAAAATGCCTTCCGGGATTTCATTTTTCGATCCATCTTTTCTGGGTTATCTTCTCCTGTAGCAGTTTCGATCCTTCCCCTTTCTCCAAAGCCATCTTCCAATAATTGATTGCCTCCTCTTTCCTGTCGAGGTTATAGAGCACATCACCATAATGTTCAAGCACTTCGCCGGATTGGTTCTGCTGGTCTTTGAGGGACTTCTCAATCCATTCGAGAGCTTGCTCATGCTGGCCAAGTTTGAACAGGATCCAGCCGTAGGTGTCCTGAAAGGAGGAATTTTCGGGATCCATACTCAGAGCCCGTTTCGTCATCTGTTCAGCTTTGTCCAGATCTTTGCCACGAATGGAAAGGTAGTAGCTGTAATTATTCAGGACATAGGGGTTATTATCCTTGATCTGCAACGATTTTTCATAGGCTTTATCAGAATCAGATGGTCGGTCAAGGGCATGATATACATCACCCAGGTACATGTAATACTGAGCCAGAATTTCGTTGTTGTTGCCCACCAGTTTAACACCCATGTTAAGTAGTTTCTCTGCTTCTGAATAGTTCTTGAGCTGAAGTTCGGCAAGAGCTGAGAACAAATAGATTACGGGTTGTTCGGGGTAGAGTTCCAGTCCACGCTTTCCATATTTTCGAAGATGCTCATAATCAGTCATCAACAAATCCATTCGTAACAACTCCTCCCATACTATGTACTTACTGCTGTCGAGAGCAATCACCTTAAGGAATGCATTCCTGGCAGCTTCAAACTGTTGATCCTGGGCCAGAAGATCTCCCTGGATTGAAAATACTTTCGGATCATCGGGATGAGTTTGTATCAAAAGCTCAGACAGCTCAAATGCCTGCTCTTTCAAATCAGTTACAATCTCATTGATCGTATAGAAAGATAAGAGAATGTTGATCTTGGTATCTACATCCAGGTTTGGATTCCCGAATCCAAGTTTCAACTCCTCAAACACCTTCTGCCGATCATCGGTTTTCCGGTAATAATCGGCCAGGGTCATGTGAATATATGCGTTATTGGGATCAATCTCCAGAATCCTGTTGTACAGTTCGAGGGCTTTTTCATTCTTTTTCCTCGACATATAATATTCCGCCAGGATGCTGTAATAACGGCTGTCGCCGGGATATGCTTTCACCAACTCCTGAAGCTCAGCTTCTGCATTATGATATTCCTTAAGATGCAGATAAATTTTATGTTTCTGAAGGGTAATCTCTTCTGATACGCCAACACGTTTCTCAATCCTGTTATAGATTTTGATTGACTGCTGATATTTCCCAAGACCCAGGTAGAGGGCAGCCAGTTGATAATAGTGGTCCAGGTTATCGGGGTTTGTTGCCACAATATCTTCGTAGATAGCTACTGCCTGTTCATAATCCTGCGATAGCTTGCACGTTTCCGCAAGGAACAGCTGATACCAAATGTTCGTGTTATCCAATTCCCAGGCCTTCTCAGCAAATAGTTTTGCTTCAGGATAGTCCTTTTTTCCTGCAATGATCCTCGCAAGTTCAAAATATGCAACGGGATCTGAAGGATACTTTTCAATGTATTTCCTCAGTGATGCTTCTGCATCCTGCACATTTCCCGCGATCAGTAGTTTCTTGGCATCGATCAGAGCTGAAGGATTGCTGACGGGCTTCTCTTTCGGATACTGATCAACTGCATCTTCTCCCTGCTGGGCCAATAAAGGTGAGCCCACCATTGCCCCAAGGAGAAACACCATAAGGCAAATAAATTTTATCTCACTCTGTTTCATCATCCTTTCATTCTTGCATTCCTAATTTCCCCATTCCTGCATTCTCCCATTACTCCATTGCTGCATTGATTTTACTTCGTGCCGGTGTGGCCGAATCCTCCGGCCCCACGACCCGTTTCCATCAATTCATCAACTTCTATCCAGTCAGCTTTGGCATGAGCAGAGATAATCATCTGGGCAATCCGTTCTCCGTCTTTCACAATATACTCCTCTGATGAGAGATTGATCAGGATCACCTTTATTTCTCCACGGTAATCGGCATCAATGGTACCAGGTGTATTCAATACAGTGATCCCCTTCTTAACGGCGAGTCCACTTCGGGGGCGGACCTGAGCTTCGTATCCAACCGGCAATTCAATAAAAAGACCTGTCGGAACAAGTGCCCTTCCGAGAGATTTCATAACGATATCTTCGCTCAGGGAAGCGCGGAGATCCATACCTGCAGAGGAGTCTGTTTCGTAAGCTGGTAATGGATGATGAGATCTGTTAACGATCTTAACTTTCATAATCAGTTGAAAGGTGCAAAGTTAATAAAAAGGAGGATGACTTTATTCAGTTTTTCGACGGATGGAAACCCACAGCGACACCATATCTTTTCTTTCAATAAACGCAATAATCAACAGATATAGTATCAATAGCAAGGAATGAAATGCGACCCTGAAGAACGCAGAATCCAGGTTGATAAAGACACTCAGATAATAAAATCCGACGGCGATCCCGAGATATGTGAAGATCTTACTCAATTGATAGGGAACCCGGTAGTATTTCTGACCCAGCAGGTATGAGAGTACCAGCATTACTCCGTATCCGATAAAGGTTGCCCATGCGGAGCCCATGTAGCCGGAAAGATAGTGGTCAGGCGACCTGGGTATCCACAGAACATTCAATCCCACAGTAATGACAGCCCCCAGGATCCCCAGCCAGGCGCCATAGTTTGTCTGACCGGTAAGTTTATACCAGATAGAGAGATTGAAATAGATTCCCAGGAAGAGATGGGCCAGCATCAGAATCGGGATCACGGCTTTGCCCTCCCAATATTCTTCTCCAATCAGAATTGGCATTATAAAATCGTCCAGATACAGCATGGTGGTCAGGAAGATTATGGATACCGCGATGACAAAATAGTTCATCACACGTGCGTAGATTACTTTGGCGTCAAGCTTTTTATAATACGAGAAGAAAAACGGATCGGCTGCATAGCGATAGGCAGTGATAAAAATGGTCATTAGGATGGCAATTTTGTAACATGCACTATAAATTCCCACTTCTGCTACAGCAATATCGGAAGGAAGCATATACCTGAGCAGGATCCTATCGAAGGTCTCGTTGATGATCCCCGCCATTCCGGCAAACAACAGTGGAAACGCGTAGATGAACATCCGTCTCCAGAGTATTCGGTCAAAGACCAGCTTGAACCCGGTCATCTCGGGGATCAGCAAAAGGAAAGTCAGTGCGGAAGCTATCAGGTTGGCGATGAAAATGTACTCAATTCCCCATTCGGGATTGTAGATAAGTCTCACAGCATCTTCCAGGAAATCAGATGTTGTATGTTGTAAGATGTAGGGACACAGAAGCAGAAAAAACAGGTTGAAGAAGACAGCTGTTGAAACATTGATCACTTTGAGGTAAGCAAACCTGACCGGCCGGTTGAGGGCTCTAAGCTTGGCAAAAGGGATGGTGGTAAGTATGTCGAACCCGATGATAAGAGCAAACCAGATAACGTAGATCTGTTTGTCGGGGTATTGAATCCACGATGCCACGGTTCCTGAGAATCCGATAGAAAGGAGTAAAAAAAGAAAGGTTGATATGACAAGCGAGATAAACGATGTGCTGAAGACCCTGTTTTTATCGGTCTCCTCCTGGGAATAGCGGAAAAAGGCAGTTTCCATGCCATAAATGAGGATCACCAGAAGAAGTGCGGTGTATGAATAGAAGACACTTACAGTTCCATATTCACCTGGTAAAAAAAGGCGGGTATACAGAGGCACAAGAAGGTAAAACAGAATTCTTGAAACAATGAAGGGAAGACCGTAGATTGCGGTTTGACCTGCCAGGCGCTTTATTGGATTCATGATTACAAATGTAACGAAAGAATAATCGTATTTTTGAAAAGTAATTGAAACTAATGCCGAAGAATAAATTCTATGTCGTTTGGGTAGGGAAACAGCCCGGTATTTACTCCGGTTGGAACGATTGCAAAAAGCAGGTAGAGAAATACACAGGAGCAAAATACAAAGGCTTTCCAACAAAGGAGCTTGCGGAAGCTGCCTTTCACGACAACCACGAAAAATATCTGTCCAGGGATCTTGCAGCTCCTAAAAAGATTGTTTGTGATAACCCACTCATTGGCACTCCAATCTCAGATAGCATCTGTGTTGATGCTGCGTGCAGCGGAAATCCGGGCATCCTGGAATACAGGGGAGTTGACACCAAATCGGGAGCTCAGCTGTTCAGACAGGGTCCCTTTCCTGAAGGAACGGTGAATATTGGTGAGTTCCTGGCTGTTGTTCATGCCCTGGCCTATCTCGGCCAGCGCAATTCCGACTGGCCAATCTATTCCGACTCCCTGACAGCTATTGCCTGGATGCGGAAAAAAACAGCTAATACAAAACTTGAGCGAACAGCAAAAAACGAACAACTTTTTGAGCTTCTTGACCGTGCAGTGAACTGGCTACGAAACAACTCATGGCCAAACAAAGTCCTCAAATGGGAGACAGAGTACTGGGGGGAGATTCCGGCGGATTTTGGGAGGAAATGAAAGAAATCAGATCCCCTGTTTATTGTTCGTATACTTTTCGATCAGTGTGATTCGCAAATCCTTATACATCTTGTGAACCTGGTTCATGCGGTCGATGGTCAGGTTGGTCAGATACTCTTTGGCTTTATCGGGACTCTTCTTCAATAACTTGATAGCTTGTGCATCAACCGTTGCCTGATCATCAAAAAATGTTTGCTCAAATGGATCTCTTACAGCATGCAGATCTTTAACAGCATCCTGCCACCGTAAATACATCAGGTTATCCACAAAGTCGACACACCATCTGATAGAGTTGTCATCGAATTTCTCCTTATCCCAGATCTTGTAACACTCCGCTACATCAGTTACCCCTGCATAGATAGGGACATAGGCGCATGTGAAAATATTATCCACATAAACGTAATAGATGCCACCAACTTCATCGGGAAGCCAGGAGCGAAGCTGTGCAATCATCCCGTATTCGCCCCGTGCACGCGCCACATTCCGGCGCCTGTTTATCTTTAGAAGTTTACGGGCCTCTATCGTTGGGAAGGGTGTGGTAAGTACACTCCGTTCAAACGTGGCACTGTCGGAAGGGATATACCAGCCGGGAGCCATCTCTTTATCGTAGATCGTTCCGGTGAAAGTTGACCGCTGAAAATCCATTACATCCTTTACGGAAATTTTCCTGTTTGGCTCAATGGAAAATGGATAGAGAGATAGGGGCTCCACAAACTGTGTGTATTGGTCATCTCCTTTAAAGGGATCAGTGGTCCACCGGTCGGGCAAACCGGGAAGATCAGGTGCATAGATGGCATGGAAGAGCCAGAAGCGGCTGGTTGCCCATTCGCGGGGAACCGGAGCATAGATCTCCTGCCAGATAAACTCTTTACCGCTCTCAGGATTCCACCAACCATTATCGATAGCGATTTGCTGGTAGTTAGACGAAGCCCGGAAATCGTTGGTATCAGAAATGTCGATCTCCCGGATGATACTCCAGTTGGGGATCATCGTAACATGATCGTCAGGAAGGCGTTGGGCGGCCCACAGTGCGCCAGATTTTCCGCTGTCAGGGTTCCAGTCGGGTCCCACAGAAAAGAGTTCAAGTATCCACACCTCATTTTTGTCGGCAATCGCCAGGCACTCGGATTCGGGTCCGCATGAGGGGAGAAACCCATATGTATCCATCAGCTGCGTGATAAGGTTCAGCGCTTCGCGGGCTGTTTTACACCGCTGCAGTGCAAAGATCATCGCCTGCTCTACTGTCATGATCTGCTTGCCGGTATCGCGATCGGTTCGCAACTCCTCTTTCTGACTCATTGTACTCTCACCGATTGCAAGCTGGAACTCATTGATGTGGCTGTAGGCCGAATGGATATACTGGTAGGTCTCTTCCACCTGGGGAATATACCCCAACGTATCTCCATATGAATCAAGCGGTTGCTGTGGATCCTGAATGCCCCAGTAGACGGGGGTCATGGTGCCTTTTGGGAACTTCATCCTGGGGATTACCCGAAAACGACAATCAGGACCGCCATCAGAGTGTGAGACAATCACAGATCCGTCGGTAGTGGCTTTTTTTCCCGCCACGATGATGGTGCAGGGAAACGCCGACTGAAAAGATCCAGCCACGAATAGGAGAATGAATAGGTAGTGTTTTAGCTTCATGTTTATGGTTTATTTGTTCGTGAATATCGTGAATATCGTGAATATCGTGAATAAAATTAATACCTTAAGATATCATCCAATCCCTGTTTGATCTCCATTAACTGGTTCTCCGAAATAGATCCGATCCTCTTTATCAGTCGATCTTTCGATATAGACCGCACATGAAATATCATGATTTCCGACTTTTCGGAGATGCCGTTTAAGGAATCGGGCGCCACGATTACATTCCCTTTATACCCTTTAATTTTGGTTGTTAACGGGCAGGCAATGACAACCTGAAGGTAGCTGTTCAGCAGATTTCCGCTAATGATCACAACGGGGCGATGTCCCTTTTGCTCGCTTCCCCTGACTGGATTGAGATCAGCATACCAGATTTCGCATTGCCTCATCTATTCAACTGATTCAAGTAGTCTTCCATTCCCTCTTCGGCCATGGTTACGATATCCAAATCCTCTCCGGCCTGTTTGTATGACTTGATATACTCGGCTCTTGTCATTTGATCTAAATAGATCTCTAAAGCCTTTTCAATAATTTTGTTCTTCGGAACATGCAGCTTGGTTGCCATATCATGCAATTTTCCAAGCAGGCTATCCGGCAAAGAACTTGTGAAAGTTGCCATTATGTATGATTTTTATTTATCTTTTGCAAATATAATACATAATTATCTGACATCATCTTACCATCGGATAAAAAGCATCCGGAATATGGTTGATGCTAACCTCCTCTCCTTGTATGAGGATTGAAACAACATCAAACCGGACTTCAATATTTCTGCGTTTCCATCTGACATATGAATTTGCTGACCGGATGATAGTCCTTTGTTTCTCCCGCGTAACAGCCATCTCCGGATCTCCAAAGACATTGGAATGGCGGGTTTTCACCTCTGCCACAACCAGCGTATCGCCATCTTCGGCAATCAGATCCAGCTCGTTGCGGCCAAATCGCCAGTTTGTTTCCAGGATTTTGTATCCCTTCTCTTTTAAATATTGGGCGGCGAGTTCTTCTCCTCTTTTGCCCAACTCGTGTATTGCTGCCATGACTTAAATGGTGAAATGGTGAAACTGAACCCCTAAATCCCCTAAAGGGGACTTGCTCCCTCCCCTTCAGTGGAGGGCCGGGGAGGGGTGCATCTATCAATCAAACATCAGGGAAACTTCTTTGTCCACAATCAGCTTTGCCTTTCTTCCAAGGTAGAGTGCGACATTCATGTTGCCGTGGCCGGCCGGGAAGTCAAAACAAACAGGGTACTCATTCTCCTTAATAGCCTCCCTGACGATCTCCATTGCATTCATGCTAAATGGTACTGTATTGTCTTTCATATCTGTTAATCCTCCGACAATCAACCCCTTCAATCCCTTCAATTTGCCACTTCGTTTCAGGTTCATCATCATCCGGTCGAGGTGGTACAGATATTCATCTACATCTTCAATCAACAGGATTTTTCCTTTGGTATCAATATCCGAGGCTGTTCCAAACAGACTACAAAGAATGGAGAGATTGCCACCTGCCAGTTCACCTTCCGTTAATCCGGTTTGATCCCAAAAGGTTATATGTTTGGAATAAGAAATTTTTTCACCAAACAGTGCTTTTCGTAATGATTCAATAGATATCTCATTGATATTCTGTTCGTTGATATTATATGGCATGGTAGCATGAAGGGTTTGAATCCCCAGATGCCGGGAGATGTGGGAATGAAATACGGTGATATCACTGTAGCCAACAATCCATTTGGGGTGAAGGGAAAACCGTTTGAAATCAAGCCTGTCAATAATCCGCACCGCTCCGTACCCTCCCCTGGAAGCAATGACTGCCTTGATGGAGGGATCGTCGAGTGCCTGCTGGAAGTCCTGAAGCCGCTGCTCATCTGTCCCGCTGAACTGATGATGTTTTCCAAAAACATGTGTTCCAAGCACAACTTCCAGCCCCCATTTCTGAAACAGCTTCATCGATGGAAAGACCTCTTCAAATGTGACACTGCGTGCAGGAGAAACGATAGCGACTTTGTCGCCTTTCCGGAGATATGGTGGCAGGATCATAGATTCGTATATGCAGATCTTACAAAGTTAAGAAAGCTGAAGAAACTTGCTCACCCGTGAGATGTTTTCCGGTGTGCCAATCAGAAACAGAATGTCATCCATATTAATCTCTGTACCTGGCTCAATATGTGTAATATACTTCTGTCCACGTTGTATTGCAAGCAGGGTGACGGAAAACTCCTTGCGGAGAGCTGATTCCGCCACACTCTTCCCCACTACACGGTTAGCTTCACACTGTACCTGGATCGAATAGATCCGGACATGAGGGATATCGAGATGAAGCGGTCCTTTCCTGAACATCCCTTTGACATCCCTGAGCATCTCATAGTTATCCGCCCGGATCGATTCAATGTATGTGACGATCTCACTCTCAGGAACAAGGTATTTATGCAGTACCCGGGCAAAGATCTCGATGGATGTCTCGAACTCTTCCGGAATAACTTCATCTGCTCCGAGCCTAAGGTTTCCGTCAATTTCTTTCAGGTTTCGGGTCCTGACAATAATATAGACCGTATCGGAGAGTTCCCGTATTTTCGATACGATCAGCCGAGTAGCATCCGGATCTGAAATTGCTATGACTACAACCCGGGCAGAATAGGCATGTACATGACTCAGGATGACTTCCTGTGTGGCATCTCCAAAAACCACCGTTTCACCAAATCCCTGTGCCTCTTTCAATGCTTCGTGATCCTGTTCAACCACAATGTATGGGATGTCGGCCCCATGGGCTGCTTTCGCGACGTTTTTTCCATTGATGCCATAGCCTATGATAACAAGGTGATCCTCCATCTTTTCAGGAAGCCGATGAGATTGTGCCTTAACCTTCTGAAAGGAATCCAATCTTTGCTTTACCTTTTGTGAAAGGGGGAGTTTGAGAAGGAAAGCGGTGATTTTCGGGGACCAACCAACGATAAATGGAGTGGCTCCCATCGACATGATCGAGACTGCAAGGAAATACTGATAATTTTCGGGCGACAATAACCCTTCTGAAATTCCTGTTGAAGAAAGAATGAAGGCAAACTCCCCCACCTGGAAGAGAGTCAGCGCCGACAATAAAACCACCCGCAGCGGATAACGGAGAATGATCACCACAATGGCAATGATCAACATTTTGGCAATCAGGGAGACGATTGCAAGGAAATGGATGTAGAAAATTTCCTGAAAAAAGAACTGTAGATTCAACAACATCCCAATAGAGACAAAAAAGAAGCTGATGAAAATCTCACGAAACGGAAGAATAATTGCAGTTGCCTGGTGGCTGTAAGGAGATTCAGAGATAACCAGTCCGGCAAAAAAAGCTCCGAGCGCCAATGATAATCCCATGCTGTTGGTGAGCCATGCAGTGGCAAAACAGAGTACGATGATGGTGAGCAGAAACAGTTCATTATTTTTCGTCCGTATCACCAGGTCAAGCAGTCTTGGCACAAGGTAACGGGCAAGTAAGAAGAGGACCACAATGATGGCAACGAATTTCCCCACCAGGATCAGTAGCGTCATCAGCACATCCGGAGAATTCCCGGCCAGAATCGGGGAAATGAGAATAAGCGGTACGACGATGATATCCTGGAAAATCAGGATTCCTACAGCCACCCTTCCCTGCGGAGAAGTGATCTCGCCCCGCTCCTGAAGAAGTTTGAGAACGATCGCAGTACTGCTTAAAGAAAATAAGAATCCCATGAAAACAGCACGTTGCCAAGGCAATCCGAAGCCAAGGCTAATCAAAGAGATAATTCCAATAGTGAGTGTGACCTGCAAAAATCCTCCCAGAAATACCGTTCGCTTGATTGACATTAAGCCTTTGATCGAAAATTCAATCCCAATCACAAACAGCAAAAAGATGATCCCGAGTTCCGCCATCAGCTCCACTTCATGCGAAGCACTTATAAGACTAAGGCCATATGGGCCAATGATAATACCAGTAAGTAAAAACCCAAGGATTGAAGGAATCCGTAGTCTGTGAAAAATCAGGATAATCAGAACCGAAAGGCCCAGAATGATGACGATGTCTTTGAGGATGGGTATCTCCATGCAGTTTGCTTCGTTTTATACAAGTGAAATTACAAAAATCAGATCATCTCCTTAAGATATCTCACTTCGTAAAGATCTTTTCGTCTGTCTTTCAGTGTCCTAACATTCCCAAAATGATGCAACTCCTTTAGCAGGTCAAGGTCGACATCAACAATCAGCACGGCCTCAGTATTTGGAGTAACCTCTGCTTTTATCCCGTTGGTTGGGAAAGAAAAATCGGAAGGCGTAAAAACCACCGATTGGGCAAACTGAATATCCATATTTTCCACTTTCGGCAGGTTTCCAACACATCCGGCTATTGCAACGAAACATTCATTCTCAATAGCTCTTGCCCTGGCACATGCCCTGACGCGTGTATAAGCATTCTGAGTGTCCGTCAGAAAAGGGACGAACAGGATCTGCATCCCTTGATCAGCCAGCAATCTTGGTAATTCAGGAAATTCAACATCGTAACAGATCAACACACCGATCTTCCCGGCATCGGTATCAAAGACCCTGATCTTGTTCCCTCCTGTCAGTCCCCAGTAATGAATCTCGTTGGGGGTGATGTGGATCTTCTCGTACATTTCCGATGACCCGTCGCGGCGGCATAGGAATCCTACATTGTATAAGTCTCCGTCTCGTACCAGTGGCATACTCCCGGTGATGATGTTCACGTTGTAGGATTTCGCTAACTCGATGAACTTATCCCGCAACCGAAAGGTGAATTCGGCCAGCTTCCTGATCGACTCAGCTTCAGAGAGATGGTTGTAATCAGCCATCAGGGGAGCGTTGAATAATTCAGGAAAAAGGATGAAATCACTTTTGTATCCCGACACTGTATCCACAAAAAATTCAATCTGTTCGTAAAGGGCATCCAGGTTGGCAAACAGGCGCATCTGCCATTGTACCAGGCCGATCCTGACAGCCGATTTCTGCAAGCTGATCTTCCGGGGGTCCTTTTCATAGAAAATATTGTTCCACTCCAGTAACGTAGCGTATCCCCCCGACTCTTCATCGGTGCTAAGGTAGTTTTTCAGGATTTTCTTTATGTGAAAATCGTTGGCGATCTGAAAGGTTAGGACCGGATCCAGGATCTCCCGCATCCTTACTTTTTGTAAGTACTCCTTGGGTGTAAGTTCATCGGCATATTTATGGTAGTTTGGGATGCGCCCTCCAGCAATGATACTTTTCAGATTGAAGGATTCACACAGCTCTTTCCTTGCATCATATAACCTGCGACCTAAACGCATGCCCCTGTATTCGGAATGGATGAACACCTCAATCCCATAGAGCACATCCCCCTTAGGATTGTGTGTCTTGAAGGTAAAGTTCCCTGTGATCTGCTGGTAAGTATGATCATCCCCATAGTCGTTGTATTTGATCACAATAGAGAGAGCCGCTCCCACCACTATTCCTCCGACAGTGACAGCAATCTGCCCTTCAGGAAATATATTCAACAGTGTTTCGATGTGATGTTCTTGCCAGTGCGACCCTGCCCAGGTGTGGTAAGCCTCTATCATGGAGTCTTTCAACTCCAGGTAGTCATTCATGTTCAGTTGACGTATTTCAATATTCTCCATAAATTATTTTTCTTTTTTAAGAGTAACATTTAATTCAGATCCTTCAACCATCTGGAAAGTGGCAGACGCAAATTTTATCTTTCCTCCTGTTTTTTCAACCTCTTCCAATATTCGTAAATAGAGATTATTTTTTATTGTCCTCCTTTTCTTCAGATCCACTGTATAGCGGAGGGTGAACTCTACCCAGTTATCGTTGGCTATCAATGTCACCATTGGTTCCGTTGATGCATCTTCAATCATATATTTATTAACCATTTGTTGCCATGTCTCCTGGGCGGTTTTAATATAATCCCCAACGAGATCGTATGCTGCACGATTAAGAATCTCTCTTACTGCCTGATAATCACTGCCATATTGAATCGGTATTCTGATCTCATCCCATAAGAAAGGAAAGTCGGCTGAATAGTTAAAAACCGGCTCTTTAAATACAAAGCTGTTGGCAATTCTTACAATCCTTCCGTTGTACAGATCCCCGTCAACCCATTGACCGGTCTCCATCAGGGTTGTCCGGAGCATCCCTATATCAATAACATCTCCTTTAATCCCACCGAGTTGTACCCTGTCGCCGGTCTTGTAAAATCCTCCAAACATGATAGCCAGCCAGCCGGCAAAACTGGCAATCACCTCCTGAAGGGCAAATGCAATCCCGGCTCCTGCAACTCCTAAAGCTACCGTAAACCCTGCAAGTTTATCACTGAAGACAACGATAATCAATATAACAGTCAGTAAATATCCAGTAAAAATCAAGACTTTCCTCGTCCGGTACCGGCTATCCGTATCCTTGATTTTACGCAATATTTTCCTCTGAGAAATTGTTATGAGCAACCAGATGATGAAAACACCCAGGAAAATGGCAACCAGTCTCCCAACCGTTGGATGAAATAAAAACTCTTCAATCTGCTTTTCCATGATTTGTTGTTTATTGGTTGAAGTTTTACCCGGAGAAAATATCGATTATTATGTCTGATTTGATTCGGATAATGACTTTCCACACTCCCTGCAGAATTTTGATCCAGGTTCGGTTTCTATGAAATTGCAGTTCGTACACCTTGTACTGACGGGATCTTTCTTAGAACGTGCCATCTCCGCAGAAATGATACCCGTTGGAACAGCAATGATCGAATAACCGATGATCATAATTATGGATGAAACTATTTTACCCAAAGAGGTGACAGGTACCACATCACCATAACCAACCGTGGTAACTGTGATGATTGCCCAGTATATACTCTGGGGAATACTCTCAAAGCCGTTCTGCCCTCCTTCGATAACATACATCAGCGAACCCATAATCAACACGATAAGGATGAGTACCAGAAAAAAAACAGCAATCCGGTGAGCGCTGGCCCATAGAGCTTTGCCTAGTTCCTGTGATTCCCGAAAGTATCGTGTTAGTTTCAGTATCCTGAAGATCCGGATAAGCCGGAGAATCCGGATTGCGACTAAAAAATGTACACTGGCGAAGAAGACCCCAATATAAGTTGGCAGAAAAGAAAAGAGGTCGATGATCCCCCAGAAACTGAATATATACAATCTCGGATGCCGCGTTGAATAGATTCGAAGGAAATATTCCACTGTAAAAATGATCGTGAATATCCACTCCAGGATCATTAAAAATTTTCCAATAGCCAGTTCGATAACCTCCATGCTCTCCAGGATCACCACAAAAACACTCAGGATGATGGCCCAAAGAAGGATCAGATCAAAAAGTTTACCGGCTTTGGTATCTGTACCAAAAATGACAACCAGAAGCTTGTCCCGGAAAGGGTTTCGTTTTGAAAACATAGATAGAGGTTTGCAGGAACGAGTGTTTCAGTGAATTGACCTCTAAAGATACAAAAACGCCGGGACTTCTAACCCGGTTACCTGGAAAGGTTACTTCACGAGGGCAGAAAGGACCTTCATCAACTCCTCTCCGCTCATCCTGTCTTTGTAATCGGGATTGACATATTCATACCGGATGATCCCTTTCTGATCTGCAACAAATAAAGATGGAACCGGGAGCAGATCAAGTTTCTCTCCCGTAGCTCCTTTGCTTCTGATGCTCTCATAAAGGAAAGTAGCCTGGTAAGCAATGCCCATGGCCTTGATCAGCTCTCCACGACTATCTGAAAGAAGAGTATATTGAATTTCATTTTTATCCAGAGTCTTGTTAAGATTTTCAGGTGAATCGGGACTGACAGCAACGATCTGATATCCTTGTCCGAGGATCTGGGTTTCGAAATCGGCCAATTCAGCGAGATGATGATTGCAATAGGGACACCAGCCACCACGATAAAAGACCAGAATCGTGGGTTTTTGTTTAAGCAATGTCGCCATATCAATCAGATTCCCATCGATATTTCTGACTTTGACATCAGGTATCCTTTCACCTACCTGAAGGGGTTGGACATCTTCAGGGTTTTTAGGTAGCTGGGAATATGATGAGCAGGATACTCCTGCAAATACCAGAATCCATATAACTATTTGTAATTTCATAATGTTCGTATTAATGCAACTGCAAAATTAGTCGTTTCATCCCACCCATCCTGACATATCATACATATAAACTTCAATATTCCGTATCTTTGTCACTATTCATAAAGACCATACATGCAAGCAGGAGAAAAAAACTACAAACGTTATACGGTCACTTCGGCATTACCGTATGCCAACGGACCTATTCATATCGGACACCTGGCCGGTGTCTATGTTCCGGCTGATATCTATGTGCGGTTTCTGCGAATGACAGGAGAAGATGTGATCTTCATCGGAGGATCGGATGAACACGGCGTTCCAATCACGATCAAAGCACGGCAACAGGGGATTTCACCACAGGAGATTGTGGACAAATATCATGGAATAATTAAAAAATCATTTGAGGATTTCGGGATCTCATTTGACATTTACTCCCGCACTTCCAATAAAATCCATCACGAAACTGCATCTGAGTTTTTCCGGAAAATGTATGATGCCGGGCAGTTTATCGAGAAGACCACTGAACAATATTACGACGAAGATACGGGTCACTTCCTTGCCGATCGGTATATCACAGGAATCTGTCCTGTTTGCGGATATGACCAGGCATATGGCGATCAGTGTGAAAAGTGCGGCTCTTCCCTCAATGCTACCGACCTGATCAACCCCAAATCAGTACTGAGTGGCAATAAGCCGGTGATGAAGGAGACGAAACACTGGTACCTTCCGCTTGATCAGTATGAATCCTGGTTGCAGGAATGGATCCTGGAAGGCCATAAAGATGATTGGAAAACCAATGTATACGGTCAGTGCAAATCCTGGATCGACCAGGGCCTCCAGCCACGGGCAGTAACCCGTGATCTCGATTGGGGTGTTAAGGTTCCTATTGAAGGTGCTGACGGAAAGGTTCTCTATGTATGGTTTGATGCTCCTATCGGATACATCTCTGCTACCAAAGAGCTTACTCCTGATTGGGAAAAATACTGGAAAGACCCGGAGACCCGACTGATCCATTTCATTGGAAAAGATAACATCGTTTTCCACTGTATCATCTTCCCGGCGATGTTGAAAGGTGAAGGCACCTATATTATGCCGGAAAATGTTCCTGCATTTGAGTTTATGAACCTCGAGAACGACAAGATTTCCACCTCCAGAAACTGGGCTGTCTGGTTGCATGAATATTTGGAAGAGTTTCCCGGGAAACAGGATGTACTTCGGTTCGTGTTGACTTCAAATGCGCCTGAGACCAAAGACAACGACTTCACATGGAAGGACTTCCAGGCGAAAAATAACAACGAGCTGGTAGCTATCTTCGGCAACTTCGTAAACCGAACGTTGGTTCTTACAGAGAAGTATTTCAGCAGTGTGGTTCCTCCCCAGGGAACTCTGGATGATCTGGATAACGCTACCCTCGAAGAGATGAAACAGATCCCCGGCCGGATCGCAGACAGCCTGCATCATTTCCGGTTCCGGGAAGGACTTGCCGCCATGATGAACCTTGCACGGCTGGGCAATAAATACCTTACCGAAAATGAGCCCTGGAAAGTCTTTGCCGTTGATCCCGGGCGGGTGGGAACAGTCCTGAACATCTCCCTGCAAATATGTGCTCAACTCTCGATCGTTGCCGAACCCTTCCTCCCGTTCACAAGCGCCAGGATCCGAAAAATGCTTGGCCTTCCAGAATACATCTGGAAGGATGCCACCCTGCTAAACTGGCTCCGGGCTGGGCATCAGTTGGCTAAGCCCGAATTGCTTTTTGAGAAGATCGACGACAAAACCATCGAAACCCAGGTCCAGAAACTTCTGGACACACGTAAAGGAAATGCTGATGCCGATATTCAGCCGCATTTCATTGCGGCTCAAGCCAGCGATATATCCCCCGCCCTGCCCGAAATCCAATACGATGATTTCATCAAACTCGACATCCGCGCAGGTACTATCCTTGAAGCTGAAATTGTTCCCAAAACCGACAAACTGCTAAAACTGAAGGTCGACACAGGGCTTGATCAGCGGACCATCGTTTCAGGTATTGCACAGTATTTCAAACCCGAAGATCTTATCGGCAAACGGGTTACTATCCTGGTGAACCTTGCTCCCAGGAAACTCCGAGGCATCGAATCCCAGGGAATGATCCTGACTGCTGAAAACCCGGATGGGAAACTTTATTTCATCACTCCGGATGAAGGAACAGTCAATGGAGCAACTGTGAAATAGGTAAAAAATAATGATGGTTAATCCATCTATTCAACCGGAGGTTCTTCTGTCAGATACATTCCCATCCCTACTATATAAGGTTCGCCATCAATGACTACCATCTTGATATAGGATGATTTGGAAGACGGGACAGTTTCACCCGGCTTCGGCCACATATAGTCAACCCAACCGGCTCCCTGAGTATTAGCCACCTGCATAAACTCCTGGAAGAGATATTTTCCATTGGAATCCTGATATTCAAAAACATTGGTGCCTTCCAGATCGGGGAAAGGGGGATCAACAACCAATATATAGGCCGAATCCATAACAAAGATATAGGTGCCCTTAAACAGGAATGGTGAGGATTCTTCTCTCATTTGTATGAAAGCGGCAGAATCTCCTTCTGCAATCATCAGATCTATTGCTTCATTAACTGCTTCCATGGCAAATTCCTTTTCCATCGCGATATCGTATGCCCCGCAACCAACTACATACTCACTTCCATCAGGAGCTGTTGCCAGCTCAACAAAGGTTGACTTCCATGCAGGAACCTCTTCCCACTGTTTTTTCCATAAGTAATGGGTCCAGCCTCCTTTTTTTTCGCTTTTGGCCTTTTTAATAAACCATTGCATGATCGGCTTTCCGTTATCATCCTCCATATCAATCATATCGACTCCAACCAGCTCGGGATTCGGGTGAACGACAAATTGTCCATCCATGTCTGTAACAAAAATATAGGCATCTCCAGCCCTCCATTTACTTCCCGTTTTTTCAAAGTCAGAGAATACTGCTTCACCTTTTTCCTGGATCATGGCGACTCCATCCGTTACCAGCGCTACAACTTCTTCTTTTGTTAACTCTTTCTGCTTCATTGGCTTACAGGAGATGATGAAGACAAAAAATAGCAGGAGAAGAGACCCGGATAAGATGGATAATCCAACGTTTTGAGAATTTTTTTTCATACTTTTAGATTTTTGGTTGATACTCGGTTTATTGGTTTAGGTTTAAGAACAGGATCAAAAATAAAATAAATATGTTTAAACAAAAAATATATACATTTACTTCACAATAACATCTAATCCTCATTTTATGAAAACTTGTCTTTCTATTTCGGTCATTATTTCCTGCCTGTTTTTTATCCCAATTATCTCTTTAAGCCAGGATATGGTCTACCTGCGCTCCGGTGAAAAGATTGAAGCCAAAATAGAGGAGGTAAGTAAGCTCGATATTAAATACAAAGAGTACAACTACCAGGATGGGCCTGTCCATGTGATTAACCCGGCAACTGTATACATGATCCGGTATCAGAATGGTACAGAGGAGTTCTTTGATCCCGATCCGCGTGATCCCGTTGAGAAGAAGTGGATTGCGAAGAACAACTTTTTCAAATACGGCAGCAACCGTTATTTTGCCAGCTTTGCCCTCGGCCACGGTCCCAGTTATGGCTGGATAGGTATCCGCTACCAGGGGCGTATCGGGAAAGAGCTTGGATTTGGCTGGCATGTTGGTGGAGGGATTTTCCCTGCCATGCGTAACATTGATCATACCTATTTTTTGGTTAGCGGCGGGCTGAAATTCTACTATTTCAGAGGATTATACATCGACCTTCAGTATGGTACTTTCCTGGTGGCCAGGGATAACAGGTATTATGACTATTCATCTCCCCAATATTATGGAACCAGAGAGGTTGTTCTGCACGGGCCCTCCTTAACAACAGGTGGTGATTGGTTTTTCAACAAATACATCGGTATTAACGCAGCTATCGGATTCAGCTATGATGTTCAGCAGGTCCGTTCCGGTCCTCATATCTTCCCAGCCCTGGAATGGGGAGTAATTTGCAAATGGTAAATTCTCATATTGTGAGCCAACCCAACAACACGCTCAACATAGCAAATAGGATTTCCATACAGCAAACACTGATTTTATAAAACATGACCTCAATTACTCAAAGAATCCCACGTTATATCGCATTAGGCGATTTCATTATGGTTGTTTTTCTGGCATTTCTCTTCCCACTGACCTCCATTTCCCAGGTTTCAACCCAGTGGCGGGGAGCTGACCGACGCGGTATCTATCCCGATACAGGCTTGCAGAACAGCTGGCCGGCAGAGGGACCCATGTTGATCAGGGTTTACGAAGGCATTGGGAATGGGTATGGCTCCCCTACGGTTGCCGGAGATATCCTTTATATTACCGGAGAAGTTAATGATACAGCGTTTCTGTTTACCTTCGATCCTGATGGAAACCTGGTCTTTATTACGCCAGGCGGACCAGATACCAATGTGGTAGCCCTTGACAGGTTTACAGGAGATATCAGATGGGTATGTAAGGGAAATGGTGAGCGTTCCGGCTACAACTCTCCAGTCCTGATTCACTTACCAAAACGTGATATCCTTGTACTTTTTACTGCCTATTCGTTCCTTGGCATCGATACCCGGAACGGAAAACTTCTTTGGAGCCATGATCAGGTGAACATCCCTCCATCGGAGAGAAAACCGGGAAATGGAGATACCCACAGCAATTCGGCGTGGTATGAAGATGGGTTTATCTATTATATTGCTGGTGACGGAAATGGCTCCGTGAAACTTGAGCTTCTCGACGATGGAACAAAGATCAGGCAGGTATGGCGAAACAAAGGGATCGACAACTATATGGGAGGATTTGTGATCCTGAATAACATTTCGCACACCCCGTTATCAACGATGGGATCCTATACATCCGCCATGGAAATGTCCTCATGGCTTACGACATTAAGGAAAAATAAGTCCCTGAATATCTTCCTTAAGAAAATCTCCTTTGTTTACGGAGCTGTATAATTTCTCTACCTCCTCCTTCTGCAGATCATCAAGAGCCTGTTCGGCCATGGGGTATAAAATGTTGTCCTCTTTCTCAATATGACTCTGAAGGAGGTAGCAATAGCCTCTTGCATTTTCAATGAGTCCTTTACTGTTTCCACTCTGCATCGCCTCTTCCATCCCTTTCACGTATTCCCTGCCGGCATCGTGCTCGTGCAGCATCACTGGAATAGGATTGCAATGCATGTGGTCCATATTTTCAAGCATGGCTTTAAAAAGTATATCTTCCTCTTTTGCATGATGGAAGCCATCGGCATAACTCTTGATAAATTGGATGACTTTTTCGAAAAAACCGGCATCGTATTCGCCACTCTTTTCCATTTGGTCGCATTTTTCAAGCACAACATCAATTACCTTGAGGATGGTTTGATGTTCATCAGACAGAACCTGTGTTACATTTTTCATGGTTGATTTTTTTAAGTTATTTTTTTATTTTTTTGCAAGCGATTGAATCGTTTCGGAAGAGACCAGCTTGTCAATATCCTCTCTGATAAGTATATATTGTTCATGCAACTTACATGGGCGGTCAGGAGTGCAATTATTGAGTCCAAAACCGCAACCTGTGAGAATCTTATCTCCCTCGGTGGCAAGAATTAACTCTTTTATGGTTAGTTCAGGTTTTTTTTTATCGAAAAAGAACCCACCGCCTTTCCCTTTAAGTGACATCAAAAACCCCATCCTGACTAAACGCTGCAGTATTTTTGCGGTATAAAAGCGCGGGGCTTCAATTTCCCTGGCAATTTCATCAGTTCCCGGTCTGTTGCCCAGAATATTCTGTGTTTGTATATACACCAAACCTCTGAGAGCATATTCGGTTTCCTTACTGAACATAAGCATTTTGTATGACACAAAAGTAGGCAAAATATTTATAATACTAAAAGACCTTCTAGTCTTTTTATAAAAATATTTTAATACATTTGTCTTTCCCTTAGGAAACGCATAGAATGGTCAATACAACTGATATATACGTGCCTGAAAATGATCTTGAAAGGAGCTTAATCAAATGTATATGGCGGATGAATGAATTTAATTCACATGAAAGGCTTGAAACTATACTTCCTAAAGGGAACGCAGAAATCATCTTCAACCTGACAGAAACAACCCTCTTTTTTACCTTAAATACTGAAAATATTAACCCTTTACCGCGTTGTGTTATTAACGGGGTAAATAGTATTCCGGTCAATTTAATAAAACATGGGCATCAACTGTTTTTGGGTCTCCAGTTAAATGTTTTTGTCTTAAAATTTCTATTTAACGTACCTGTAAAAGAGTTTAATGACAGGGTTATTGATGGATCTCTTATCTGCAAATCGCTTGAACCATTGTTTTATCAGATTGCCTCAACATCGGCATTTAATGATCAGGTGAATTACATTCTGAAATGGTTTAATCGTAAAATTGCTGCGGTAAAACACAAAACGGAAATAACCCGCGTTAGCAGGTTTTACTTTGACAATGAAATTATAACCATGAAGGTCAATAATATCTGCCGAAAGTACAATTACTCCGAAAGGCATTTGAGGCGACTGGCTGTTGAATGGTTAGGAATGAACACTGAAGCGTTTATCCTTTATCACAAGTATCTTAACGCCTTGAATTTATTACATTATGCCAACCTGTCATTAACCGAAATCGGGTTTTATGCAGAATATTACGACCAATCTCATTTTATCAGAGAGTTCAGGTCTTTTACCGGTATGACACCAAAAGAATACCGGAAAACAATGAGTGGCCTTCCCGGACATATTTACACTCAGCCTTTAACTTGTCCGAATTATACAATTCTTTAAGGTCAGGGTTCCTCAATTTTGCAGTAGTCTAATTAACACCTGCAAAATGATTTACAAATATTCATTGATTGAAAAAATACTATTGTCTAATGATGTTATACCGCATCCTTTTGCTGATGCTTCATCCTCTGTCGGGCTGGGTTTTGCGCTGGGTTGTTCCGTAAAGTTGAAAATTGCCGATCAGCTTACCATGGAATATAAGGATGTTGGGAGTATTGCCCGCTCAGCTAATGTAAGTGAGACGGGTGCAGAATTAATCCTTGACTGTTTAGATGCCTTGGGTTATGTTCAAAAAAAAGGCGACCAGTATGCCTTTACGAAAAGGGGATTCAAAAACCTATCCCCCGGGTCGCCTAAAAACTTCCGTAATTTCATTTTGTTCTGTGATTATTTGTATAAGGGATATATTCATTTAGATGAAACGGTTAGATTAGGCAAAAATCCTCAATCAACCATGCTTGAAGAGATGTCCGATCATGAGTGGGAATTATTTTCAAGAGCTATGATTGACATCTCAAGGACAAATTATAAAGAAGTTGCAGGAAAAGTACCTGTTGCTAAAAGTGCATTAAAGATGCTCGACCTTGGTGGTTCTCACGGGTTATATAGTATTGAGATTTGTAAACGAAATCCTAATCTGAAAGCGACAATTATGGACCTGCCTCCGGTAAAAAAATATGCGGAAGAATGTATTGTTCAGTATAATGCCAGTAGCAGTGTTTCATTTCTTGCTTCGGACTTTATGAATGATGAACTTCCTGAAAATAATGATATCATCCTTGCTTTCAACATAATTCATGGACTAAATCCGTCCGAAAACGAAGCGCTTGCTCAAAAGGTCTACAATTCCCTGAACATCGGAGGGATCTATGTAATACTTGACCAGATAAAAGGAATAGGAGGCAGTTCTCAATTGTCAAAGGCGACAACCTCCTATATGGCATTAAATCTTCTGCATCAGGCAGGGGGGAAAACCTATTCAAAAATTGAAGTTGATGCATTCACCCGAAAATCCGGATTTAAAAGCGCTGAACTTAAAAAACTGCATGCGCCCGGGTTTGGTATAATCGTTTGCTCTAAATAAATTAGTTGTTTTCAGGAGGTTTTCCGACATTCATTTTGGAGGAATTCCGGATTTTATTCTTATCCCAGTTCCAGACTACACGCTGATAGCTTCTGAAGAAATACAGCAGAGGATAAACCAGGATATGAACAAACCTGGTAAAGGGAATGAGTGCAAGCATGGTAAATGCCGAAACAACGTGAATCTGTACCCATAAAGGCATAGCCTGAAGTGCAGCTGTGTCGGGCGAAAATATGAAGAGGGATTTAAGGTAAGGCGACATCACGGATGCAAACCAGGAGGTTCCCCAGCGGTAAAGATAAGCAGAGAACAGGCCTGTAATTACCTGAACCAGCAAGATGATATATACCACTACATCCATCCTGGATGTTACCGCGTGGATTCTTTTTGTCTGAACTCTTCGGATGATGAGTATGATCAGTCCCCAGAGTGTGAGGAGTCCGAATCCAAAAGCTGTAATTTCAATGATGAGAAGTCGTAATATATCTCCATTCCAAATCAAAACACTCCGGGGGAAAAGGAAAGCAACAAGGTGCCCGAAGAATAAAAATATAATGCCCCAATGAAACGGACGTATTCCTTTGTACAGGTTATTGCTCTCGAGAAACTGTGAGGAGAGGGACGAGTACCCGAATTGAGAAGAGCGATACCTGTATATTGTACCGATTACCATGATAACTATGGATCCGTAGGGTAGTCCGATAAAGAAAAAATCACTCATTTTTTAAGATGTTTTAGGAAATCTGTTTTGTCTTTGTTATTTATGCGGAATTGCGGAAAATCAAGTCCTTTAAAATCGACTTCCAATACATTAAGCAGTATTTCAAGATTCCCCCTGTAAATATTGTCTTCCACTTTGAAATTCTTCAGCATCTCTTTCAGGGCCGGGATCATGATACAATAACCAAGCTCCCCGGCAAAACCCCGGTCCGCAATTTTCGGCAACAACCTCAGCATGTTTGGCAAATGGTCTGCAAGTTCAGATCCACAGTTGTTTGCAGCTTTTTTGTGCTCACTTCGTAAATTCACAAGAAACTCACCTCTCTTGTAATCTTCCCCGAATAGGATATATCCGATATCAAGATAACATAACGCTTGTACATCAAATGTTTTAATATAATACTCGGATTGTGTTTCAAGAGGAGTCTCTTCGACAAAAGATAAAAAAGCATTGATGTTTCCCAGTTTTTCAGGGTAATCTTTTAGTAAAATCTCTTTCACATTTGCAACATCTTTTGCCAATCCTTTGCCAGGATAGGTAAAAAGGCATGCCAATGCTGAATAATGCTCCATTGTTTGTGTGCTTTACAACCCTCTGTTCGGTTTACTTAAAAATCCAAAACCGGCATCTCCTTTCACATCTCCGGTATTTTCAATCATCTCAATTGCCTCTTCCCTATGCGCGTCAGGGATAACAAACCGTTGTTCAAATTTGGCAAGTGAAGTGAGCCTGAAAATAGCATCGGCCATTTCACTATCAAGGTTCGAGCGCTTCATCGCCTCTTCAGTCTCTTTTTTATCCAGATCACCCACCGTTACTGCCCGGCGGTGTAATCTGACGGCTTGAAGTTTTCGGAGCACCTCCTTGATCTTTTCTGTATCGCCGGCAGTAAACAGACTTGCCAGATATCTGAGGGGAAGTCGTGTATCTTCAGCTTTCCCCCAGAGGGAATCCGTAGTACTGTCGTACAATCCACCTGAAGTGCTTGCCATGGTGGGCAATAATGGCGGAACATAGAACAAATTTGGAAGGGTCCGGAATTCTGGATGAAGGGGCAGAGCTATCCCCCATTTTTTTACGAATTTGTACACCGGAGATTTCTGAGCAGCATCAATAGTTGAATCGGCGATGCCATTCTTTTTTGCTGCAGCAATGATTGCCGGATCAAAAGGATCCAGATAAATTTCCAACTGTCTTTCAATCAAATCACCGGTATCGCATGAAGCAATTTCTTTAATCCTGTCGGCATCATAGAGCATGACACCCAGGTATCGGATTCTACCCACACACGTGTGCATGCACGCAGGAGCCTGTCCGGTTTCAACCCTAGGGAAGCAGAGGATGCATTTCTCTGATTTGCCGGTATTCCAGTTGTAGTAGCTTTTTTTGTAAGGACAGGCTGTTATACACATTCTCCATGCACGGCATCGTTTCTGGTTGATGAGTACGATACCGTCTTCCCCGCGTTTGTAGATGGCTCCTGACGGGCATGATGCCACACATGATGGATTGAGACAATGGTTACATATCCTTGGGAGATAAAACATAACCATCCTTTCCAGCTGGAACATCGCCTGTTTTTCTGCTTCGGTGAGTGTCTCCATGTTTACATCCTGCCGGGCATAGTCAATGGAACCACCCAGGTCATCATCCCAGTTCGGCCCGGCTTTTACGTCAATCGGCTCGCCGGTTACAAGAGATATTGTTCTGGCTACAGGCTGGTCATCACCTTCAGGCGCATCAAAAAGATAGGAGTATTTATAGGTCCATGGCTCATAATAGTTATTCATAACGGGCAGGTTCGGGTTGTGGAAGATCCTGCTCATTCCCTTTGTCTTGCCTGCGCCGATCAAGTCAACTGAGTTGCCTTTTTTTTCCCATCCTCCTTTATAAATTTTCTGATCTTCCCACTTCGTCGGATATCCGGTTCCGGGCTTTGTTTCCACATTATTCCACCACATATATTCAGCCCCTTTTCTGTCAGTCCAGATATTCTTACACGCAATCGAACAGGTGTGGCATCCAATGCATTTGTCTAAATGGAATACCATTGATATTTGCGATCTTACGTCCATCTTATTTTGTATTGAATAGTCTATGATTCATGTTTAATGTTCATCAAGAACAACTTTGCTCATTTTTTGGACCACCACGTGGGTGTCTCTGTTTACCCCAACGGGGCCCCAGTAATTGAAATGGTAGGTAAACTGGCCGTAACCGCCTACCAGCAGATTTGGCTTCAGGTGAATGCGGGTAAGGCTGTTGTGTCCTCCACCTCTACGGTTACCCCGAACCTGTGATTTTGCAAGCTGGTATGTGCGCTCGGGTGAATGGTATACGATGCATACCCCTTTGGGAATCCGTGCGCTCACACAGGCCCGTGTGCAGTAAACGCCATTGTCGTTGTGTACTTCAACCCAATCATTGTCCTGGATACCCAACTCCTCCGCATCTGCTTCGCTTAGCCAGCATGGTTCGGTACCTCTCGACAAGGTCAGCATACGTAGTGTGTCGCCGTATGTTGAATGAATATGCCATTTCCCATGAGGAGTAAGCACATTCAATACCCTGGCATTGCCTTCAACTACAGTTTTCCTCAGTTCTCCATAAACTTCAGGTTTCGGCGAGGGTTTATAAGTTGGCAAATGTTCGCCGAATTTTATATACCCTTCATGATCGAGATAAAAGTGCTGCCGGCCTGTAAGTGTTCTCCATGGCACCAGGCGCTCTATATTGTAAGTATATGCAGAATAGGCTCTCCCGTTATTCATTAAACCCGACCATAATGGCGAATTATTATACCGTCGTGGCTGTGCCAGGAGATCTTTGTATGAAAGTTTCACATCTTTACTACCTTCACCCAGGTCCTTGAGTATCAGTCCGGTCTTTTTCTCAGCATTTTCATATGCCCGAACGCTCAGGACACCGTTTGTCAGTGAAGACAGGTGCAATACGGCTTCAACTGCTTCAACATCATCCTTTATCGACGGGTAAATCTCACCATCCATGCTCTGTATATGATCCGGATTATCCAGCATCATATCATAGTAATCACCACATTGATATGAATTTCCGTGAGCTCCCAGACCATTTTTAATATTCCGGCCAAGGAGGGTGAATTTCTCATAAATTTTTGTGTAATCCCGTTCAACGATCGAGATATTGTGCATTGTCTTGCCCGGTATCGGGTCACACTCTCCTTTGCTCCAGTCTTTGATCCCCGGTTGAGAGATCTCTCCCACTGTATCATGCATGATAGGTACATTCACGATATCTTTCATGGGAGAAGGGAGGTGTTCCTGAGCCAGTTCACTGGTTACACGGGCAATCTCTCTGAAAATCAGCCAGTCACTTTTTGCTTCCCACACAGGGTTGATTGCAGAGGAGAGCGGATGAATGAAAGAATGCATGTCGGTACTGTTCAAATCTGCTTTTTCATACCATGATGCGGCAGGCAGTACGATGTCCGAGTACAGAGCCGAAGTATCCATCCGGAAGTTCAAATCAACAATCAGGTCCATCTTTCCCTCCGGATTATCTTCTGTACATTCAATCTCTTTGACAAACTCGTTTGCCACTTCATCCGAAATCACATTGTTGTGTGTTCCGAGGTAATGCTTCAGGAAATATTCATGTCCCTTTGCACTTGAGTTGATCGCGTTTCCCCTCCAGATGTACCATATACGGGGAAAGCTCATTTCATGATCAGGCTCTTCAACAGCATACACAAGTTCTTTGCTTTGCAGCTTATCTACAACGTATTTTTTTATTTCATCATCATTAGTGGCTCCTGCCTCTTCTGCATCTTTTACGATGTCAAAGTTGCTTTTGGTGTACTGAGGGAAAAATGGCATCCATCCATTTTTTACAGACTTAACGATCAGGTCGGCTGTATGCTGGGTCGAGAGTTCGTTTTTCGGAACGGTATTGTAGTCAGCCTGGTTTCCATCGTAACGCCATTGGTTTGAATGTATATAGTGCCAGATCGGAGCCTGCTGGAGCCTGAAAGCCGACTGCCAGTCTTTGCCCGACATAATTGCAGACCAGGAGTCCATGGGGGCAAGTTTCTCTTGTCCGACATAATGGTTCATGCCTCCGCCATTTACTCCGATGCTTCCAGTAAGCATCAGCGCCATGATTCCGGCTCTGTAAATCAAGTTATTGTGATACCAGTGATTGACGCCTGCACCAATGATAATCATGCATTTTCCATTGGTGACTTCAGCTGTTCTTGCCCATTCGCGTGCAAACTGCAGGATCGTATCCTTGCCAATTCCTGTAAAAATCTCTTGCCATGCAGGTGTATAGGCGGCATTCTTATCATCGTATGATGCAGGATAATTGCCTGCAAGTCCGCGGTCTATTCCATACTGGCCCATGATCAGATCGTAAACAGTAGTAACGGGAACTCTTCCTCTGGTGGTCTCCACATATCTGACAGGGACTCCTCGTTCTGCTTTCACACCAAGACCAAATTCAGTAAACTCAACCTGAAAAACCTCATCTCTGATGTCGATCAACGATAGAATGGGATCATAGGTTGTTCCATCCTCGGCATCTTCAAATTTCATGTTCCAGTTACCGGGTTTGCTGTCCCATCGATGTCCGGAGCTACCGCCAGGACATATAAGGTTTCCTGTCTCTGAGTCGAAGTTCAGGAATTTCCACTCGCCGTTTTCTATGTTCCTGTATTTTTCAATTTGATTGGCCCTCAACAGATGGGCAGGGGTAAACTTTCCCCCTTCCTCAACCAATTCAACCAGGTAGGGACTGTCAGTATATCTTTTTGTATAATCAATAAAATAGGGAGTCTTTTTATCTACGTGAAACTCCTTCAGGATCACATGGGTAACCGCCATCCAGTAGGCTCCGTCCTGCCCTGCATGTATTGGAATCCACTGGTCTGAATATTTGGCGACCATATTGAAATCAGGCGACATCACGACGGTTTTCGTGCCGTTGTGTCTGGCTTCGGAGAAGAAGTGGACGTCGGGAGTTCTTGTCATTCCAAGGTTGGCCCCCATAGCAACAATGTACTTTGAATTGTACCAGTCAGCGCTTTCGGCTACATCAGTTTGTTCTCCCCAGATTTCAGGGAATGCATTGGGAAGATCGCAGTACCAGTCATAAAAGCTCAGATTGACGCCTCCCATTAGCTGTAGGAATCTCGATCCTGCTGCATAGCTTAGCATCGACATTGCCGGTATCGGAGAAAATCCTGTGATTCTGTCGGGACCATAACGCTTCACCGTATAGATATTTGAAGCGGCTATCAGCTCCAGGGCATCATCCCAGGATATGCGCCTGAATCCGCCTTTTCCTCGTGCTTTTTGATATCTTTTTCTCTTCTCTGGGTTGTTCTGGATATTTTCCCATGCTTTTACCGCATCGCCTGTTATCTCTTTTTCCGCTTTAAACAAATCAATAAGAGCGCCTCTTATCAGTGGATACTTTACACGGATTGGGCTGTAGAGGTACCAGGAAAAAGAAATTCCCCGCTGGCATCCTCTTGGTTCGTATGGAGGAAGTGAGCTTTCCAGTTCGGGATAGTCGATAGCCTGTGTTTCCCAAACAACGATCCCATCTTTCACATGAATATTCCAACTACAGCCTCCTGTGCAGTTAACACCATGGGTGCTTCGTACCACTTTGTCGTGTTGATTTCTGTTGCGGTAAAACTCTTCCCATTCTCTGAAACCGGGTCTGATTAAATCCTGTATCCAACTCATTTCATATAGATATTAATTCTTACTTTTTCACAAACATGATTTATTGAGTTCGTATCTGACGTTTGAAAATATTATCTAAAACACCAATTTTTTTGTTGGTTCTCCAGAAAATATGAATAATGATCAGAATGAATACGAATACAATAAATCCAAAAAGGAAAAACATACCGTTGAATTGTCCGGGCGACTGATATAACTGATCTTCCTTTGTTATTTTCAGGAACAGGTCAAGATTCGCCCGTTCATCCACAGCAAGAGGCGAGTTGCCGTAGGAATTTATCATGGCCGGCATGCTTGTTTCCATTGTCTCAACGATGTTTTCCTTATAGGAGACAGACAAATCCATTGCCAATAGTCCGCCGAACGATACATCGTTACGCCTGACGCTGTGGCAGGCGATACAACCTGGCCCTCCGTTGGCAAAAGCCAGCTCTCCGGTAAACAGTTTTCTTCCCTTTTCGGCATCGGGTTCAAATACCATTGACATCTCTTTTTTTTCGATCTCCGGGCCACCGGGAGAAACGCCTCCGCTTGCTATATAATCCAACATTGCCTTGATCTCCGCAACTGAATTTGAGTGAGATGGCATGGGTGTTTTCTTGAATTCTTCAAAAATGGCAACTGCATCGGGATCGCCGCTTGCAATTAAGTCTTTTGATGATTTTACGAATTTAACAAGCCAGTCAAAATCCTTTTTTGAAGTAATCCCTGCCAGATCCGGTCCGACTTTATTACCTCCCCCGATCGTATGGCAGGCTTTGCAATGTTTATTGAAAAGCGCAGCGCCATCCTGAGCGCTAACTGCCACTGTCAGAAACAAAAAAGTTGCGATAAGCGGAGTTAAATATTTCATATCCATGCGTATTTTAATGTAATTCATGCATCAAACTCTCTTCAAGGTAAGGATGCTTCACGGGAATCAGATTTGCCTTGCTGAGCGATCTCGATACAGCAAAGGTAAATACTCCCAAAAATCCAAGGAATGTGCCTATTTCAACTAATCCGATGGAGTTTAAACCCATCGGGGATGTGTCCGACATTGTTGATCCCGGCATAATTTGCACATATAAATCAACCCACATTCCAACCATCAAAACGGCCGCTGTAAAGAGAAGAGCATACTTGTTATCTGCTATTTTGTTCAGCATCAGGAAAAGAAATGGGAAAAGCCAGTTAAGCACCACATTACCATAAAAAAGCACCCTCCACTCGCTGCTGATCCTTGTTTGATAATAGACGGTCTCTTCGGGCATGTTCGCGTACCAGATCAGTAAATACTGTGTAAACCACATATAGGCCCAGATAATCCCTATGATGAACATGTATTTTGAAAAATCATGAAGATGCGCTTTATTAAGTTTTGGGAAATAACCCTGCTGATAAAGGAGAATTACTATTAAAGCAACAACGGCAGAACCGTGGAGAAATGCTGAAATAAAGTTTTTAATCGCAAACAGGGTACTAAACCAGTGCGCATCGATTGACATGATCCAGTCAAAGGTTCCAAGACTGAAGGTGAGCGCCAGAACAAAGATAAATACTTTCGAGTAATATTCGCTTTTGTGAAAATTGGTCAAACCGCCTGCGATATCCTGTTTCAGGGATAATCTGCGCAAAAGGACCATCAGTGAGATCCATGCGCCGAAAATGACAACGAAGCGGATAATGAAAAACGGCAGATTCAGATAGGGCGATTTATGCTGGAGAAGTACATCGCTTTCTACCGCAGAATGATGTGTCCAGTGATAGATAGAGTGTGAGCCAAAGATGATAAAAATCAGCATCAGTACCCCTGCATAGGGAAGGTAGCTTCCCATTGCTTCAGGAACTCTGTTAAACATAGAAGACCAGCCGGATTGTGTGATGTATTGTATGGCCAGAAAAAACATTGCACCAATGGCAAGAGAGATAAAAAAGTAGCTATCTATCAGGTAGTTAGCCCAGGTTCTCTGCGGGTCAATCAAAATGCCAGCTGTGAACGTGGCTATACCGGTAACGATCAGGAGCAATGAAAGAACTCTTAATCCGGGGGGAACGGTATATGCTTTGTCAATGGTCATTTGGGTTGTACTAGAATATATTCTCGTTAAGTTAATTGGTCTGCAGTTTATTTTTAATGTAGGCCACTATCTTCCATCTGTCGTCAGGTTTAATTTGCGCGCTGTGTGATCCCATGAAACCAGATAAAGAACCCATTGTGATCACATGGTAGATCTCTCCGTCAGGTTTATTCTGTACAAATTCACCTACCAGTGAAGTGACATCTGTTGTAAATTTTCCGGAAGAGACCAGGAAGCCATCGCCTTTTCCTGATTCACCGTGGCACATGATGCAAGTGACATCGTAAATCTTTTTGGCTGTTTCAAGGTCATCTTTCGATGCAATCAGCGGATTCTTGAGTTCAGCGCCAGCCTGTTTTTGCCCGGCATCAGTTCGGGGATAGGGATACGGGATGGCTCCTCTTGGAATCGTACCCGGAACAGGGGCCTGGGCTGTTGCTCCATCAGCAAAATTCGGATTTTCCGAATAATAGTCGTAGGGTACCGAAGGAGCCATGTCATTGAGATACCTATAGCCCGGATGATTTCTGTTCTCCCTGCTGCAACCAGAAAAAATCAGTAGGATAGTGAGGGTAAAAATAGTGATCCTATGTCCTGGCTTATTTTGCATAAAGATAATGGTATCAAATATTTTCAACATGTTCTTTTTCTCCCACCTCTATTGCTCCGTATTCAAACAAGGTATAATTAATTCGTTGCGAATCTTCCTTTGACATCTCTTTGGTTTTTTCGATAACGATTACATATTTATCGTCGGTGATCCCTTTGTGTACTATTCGGGCGGATTTTCCCGGGCCAAGCTTTTGTATGATAAAAAAAGTGACCAGCGACATCACGATCCCGATATTTATCGTCATTACAAACAGGATGATCACGAATGAAAGCGTGTTAGTAGGTTTTCCACCAATGATAACCGGGTAATCAATTACCGAGGTCCAATACAAGAAAGCGTAGGTGAGGATGACCCCTATTGTAGCGTAGATAAATGCAGCGTAAGGCATTCTGGTTTTCAGTCCCATTATTCTGAACACTTCCGGTATCGGGTAAGGGGTAAAAACATTCTTTATCCTGATACCTGTCTCTTCCATACTTCTCATGGCTGACAGGAATACATCCTCATCATCAAAAACCCCGAAAATGTTATTATTTTTTATGGTACCGACCATTGCTTGTGGGTTTTAAAATTCCTTTTACTTCGTGTATGGCAATCATGGGGATGAATTTGAGAAACAGAAGTACCCCGCAAATAAACAGACCGAGTGTGCCAACATAAACACCTATCTCTACAACAGTGGGAGTATAGGTTGACCAGTTAGACGGCAGATAATCTTTTGACAGTGAAGTAACTACGATTACATATCTTTCAAACCACATGCCAAGATTGACAAACAGGGAGATGATAAATACAAGGATAATGCTTTTTCTGATCTTCTTAAACCAGAAAAGCTGAGGAATGATCGCGTTACAGATGATCATTCCGTAGAAAGCGATGGTATAATCGCCGGAAATACGGTTGTTGAAAAAGGTATAGTATTCATACTCACTGCCTGAATACCAGGCAATAAAGATTTCGGTACTGTAGGCTGTTCCCATAATCAAACTGATGAAAACAAGAATTTTGGCAATGGCGTTTATGTGGCTGTCGGTAACGTACGACTGATACTTATAAACTGTCCGGATGATAATCATCAGTGTAAGCACCATACTGAAACCTGAAAATATGGCGCCAATTACAAAGTAGGGTGGGAATACCGTTGTATGCCAGCCTGGCATGACCGAGGTAGCAAAGTCCATAGCTACAATAGAATGAACGGAGATGACCAGCGGGGCTGTAAGTCCACCGAGAATCATAGCCAGCGCTTCAAAACGAAGCCAGCCGCGTGCAGAGCCCACCCATCCGAAACTCAGAAAACCATAGATCGCTTTTCTTATTTTCGAGGCAGTCTTATCACGGATGGTTGCAAAATCAGGGATCATCCCCACATACCAGAATACTGCGGAGGCCATCAGGTATGTACTGATAGCGACTACATCCCAGAAAAGGGGTGAGTTAAAGTTAACCCAAATCGGACCTCTGGTATTCGGATAGGGCATGATATAAAATGCCATCCAGATGCGTCCCATGTGAATAAGAGGAAACAGGCCGGCGCAAAGAACAGCGAATACCGTCATTGCTTCAGCAGCCCTGTTGATAGAGGTCCTCCATTTTTGACGAACGATCAGCAGGAAGATTGAAAATGCCGTTCCTGCGTGCCCGATACCAATCCACCATACAAAATTGATAATCCCCCAACCCCAGGCCACTGAATTGTTCAATCCCCAGGTGCCAATGCCTTCAGAAATGGTTATATAAGAAGCCCAAACGCCAAACAGCAAAGCGCCAATGCTGATGATAAAAGCATATTTCCACCAATCCGGGACTTTACTTTCGATGGGTTCAATAATGTCCCTGGTAATATCGGCATACGATTTATTGCCTTCAACAAGTACTCCCCTTACTTTTGTATTGTACATGGATTACACTAAAATATCCTTAATAATTAAACCGTATTATGTTTCATGTTTGTTGCTTTCTGTATTCCTGATTTTTGTCAGGTAGCCAACGGAAGGTTGTGTGTTGACCTCCTCCAGTAAAAAGTAATTTCGTTCATTTGCAAAGGCTTTGGAAATTTCGCTATCCTGCATGTTCCGATCTCCGAATACGATTGCATTCGCAGGGCATGACTGAAGGCATGCCGGTTTGATCTCTCCATCTTTAAGTTCTCTGTTCTCCAGTTTTGCACCCAGTTTTTTCTCCTGGATCCGTTGAATGCAAAATGAACACTTTTCCGCTACGCCTCGGGATCTGACCACCACATCCGGGTTCAGCACCATTTTTCCGAGAGTGCTATTCATGTTGTAATCAAACTTATCGTTGTTTGCATATTCGAACCAGTTGAATCTGCGCACACGATAGGGGCAGTTGTTCATGCAGTAGCGTGTACCGATACATCTGTTGTAAATCATGTCGTTCAGCCCCTCTTTGCTGTTCTGTGTGGCCTCCACGGGGCAAACATTTTCGCATGGGGCATTGTCACATTGCTGACACATGACGGGCTGAAAAAAAACTTCCGGGTCTTCCGCCTTTTCGGCATAGTACCTGTCAATCCTGATCCAGTGCATGATACGTTTTTTTCTTACTTCATCGCGACCGATCACAGCCACATTGTTCTCGGCCTGGCAGGCAATCACGCAGGCGCTGCATCCGGTGCAAAGGTTCAGATCAATCGCCAGGGCCCAGTGATGCCCTTTAAATTCCCTTTCACCGTAGAGGGATTGTTTTTTCTCCTCAGCCAGAAGGTGTGCTTCGTTTCCTGAAGATGGATTTTCTTTGTAATCTTTGAGCAGAGCTGTGTGAACGTGGTTGCGCCCATGCAGTGTATGATGGGTCTGAGTGAGGGCGAAGATATAATTGACACCGGTTGGTACAAGGTTAATATCGTGACCGCTATACAACCTGGTTCCCTTGGTTTGAACCAGTCTGAAGGCATTTTGTCCCAGACCGTCTGCTACCTTCCCTGCACTGCTTCTGCCATATCCCAGGGCGATTGAAACCGTATTGTCCGCCTGGCCTGCCTGAATGAGTACGGGTAATTCAAACAGGTCGTTCACGATTACAATATCTCCTAATTTCAACCTGTTTTTATCTGCAAATGTTTTTGAAACGGCGAGGTAGTTGTCCCAGCATACCTTTGAAACCGGGTCGGGAAGCTCCTGCAGCCAGGGATTATTGGCTTGTCTTCCGTCTCCCAAACCGATACTTTCGTACAATGTGAATTCTATATCTCTCTCTCCGGCTTCCGGAGGTTCAAGTTGTGATACGCAAGCGTCCAGGCTTACACGGGTATAACCGGCGACATCCTGAGAATTGTTCAGGTTAAACGTATCTACTGCCTGATCAACTGTAAACACTCCGGCCTGGAGTGCATTGTCCCAGAACTCGGAGAACAGGATATATTTCTCCTGCTTTGGAAAAAGAACCGATCTCCAGTAATCTTTAATATAGGTGTAATAAGCATCCTCTTTGGCAACAGTCTCAGATGTTGGTTCACCAGTGTCAGCCCTGTTTCCGGTTGCCGACCAGATCATCAGACTCTCCTGTGCCTGCCTGGTATTAAAAAGTTTGTTGATAACCGGTTGTGTCAGGCTGTAAACCCCTTTTTTCGGTTGAGAGTCATTCCACGATTCCAGGTAATGGCAATCGGGACAAACATAGGTGGCAAGTTTTGCCGTTTCATTCAACGTTTCTGAAAATGAAATTGAGAGCTGAGTCTTACTGAGTGACTCCGAAAAAGCCCCTGAATTTTGATAGTCATATGCTGGGTTAACGTTATACATCAATAAAGCTCCAACTTCGCCTTTTCCCATGCGCTCAACAAGGTGCTCCATTTGACTGTCGATACCCTGTTTTGTATATGCCGGTTTGTTAATATCCAGGGTCTTACCGTAGTTGCCAAGCATGTGGTTAAGATCGTTTACGACAAGCTGGATATTGACATCGTTCGAACCGGAAACAACAAGCGACCTGCCCTTTGATGCCCATAGCTCATCGACAAGAGAGTCCATATTGATCGTGGAAGCGGGAGCGTTTATTGTTGCTTTTCCCGCTTTCTGAGCTATCCCGTTGTATAGGTTCAGGATCGTTCCGGCCTCCTGCGATGGATTGACCGGTATTCTGTAATCAGCGTTGCTTCCGGTAAGGGTAAGTGTTGATTCAAACTGAATATGCCTTGACATGACCGGATTTGCTTTGCTTATTTTCCTGGTCTTTGAGTATTGCTTTGTATATTCAACCGGCGAAAGCCAATTGCCAAGAAAATCGGCCCCGAAACTAACGATTAACCTGGCTTTATCAAAACGGTATGACGGCAGGAAGGGCTGTCCGAAGTTTTGTTGATTTGCCTCAATCATTCCTGATGCAGAGATGGAGTCATAATAAATTACCTCTGTTGTGGGGTATTTTCTTATAAAATCGGTAAAAATGCTTTGGGTTGAAGGGCTGATAACAGAAGAGGAGAGAATGACGATCTTTTCTCCTTTTCCCGCAATTTCATCAAGTTTTGCAACAATATCTCCATCAACCTCTTCCCAGGTTGATTCCAGTCTGCTTTTAAGGGGATTCTTAATCCGGAAGCTGTCATATAAACTTAAAACTGATGCCTGAACCCTTGCGTTTGTGCCGCCTGATGTAATTGAGCACAACTCATTGCCTTCAATTTTAATCGGATGTCCTTCGCGTGTTTTCACAACGATGCTGCAGTAGTCATTTCCGTCGAAAAAGGTCGAAGCATAATAATTCGCATTCCCGGGGATGATTGTTTCAGGTTTGATCAGGTAGGGGATGGCTTTGTTGATCGGATTTTCGCAGCTTGCAGCAAATGTTACAAATCCAATTCCAAAACCAAGCATTTTCAAAAAATCGCGTCGGGTGGTGGTCGTCCCAGGCAGATCCATATTTCCCCCGGCAGTCACCTCTGTTGGGAATTCCCGTTCCGGCGACTTTTCAATGGTTGAATCCTCTTCCAGCTCCTCTATGCTTCTCCAATATTTTTTCATGCTATGCACAAAGTTTTTCGTGGGTTTGTTTTGCGTCAGATTAATAATGGCATTTCTGACAGTTAAGCCCGCCAACCTCCTCTACTGTAACCTCTTTTATTTTTCCGGATAACAGATCTTCGTGTTGTTTGTAGGATAGGTAGTACCCATTGTCAAACTGCACTTTACGTGTCCGGTGGCAGTCGATGCACCAGCCCATGCTCAAATCATTTACCTGTTGTATCCTGCCCATCTTCTCCACTTCGCCGTGGCAATCCTTGCACTCCACTTTTCCGGCATTGACGTGTTGCGAATGGCTGAAAAAAACATGGTCGGGCATACTGTATACCCTGGCCCATTTAATTGGTATCCCTTGTTCAAAGGCTTCGTGAATCTTATTGATCTCCTCTTCCCCCGTATTTGGTCCGTTGCGGATAACGTTATGACAATTCAGGCACACGTCTGCCGACGGCACAAGCGCATACCGGCTTTCACCGGCACCAGTGTGGCAATACTGACAGTCTATTTTATTCTCTCCTGCATGAATTCTATGAGAGAATTTGATCGGCTGATCCGGTTCAAATCCCTGGCTTCTGCCCAAATAAATCGCCTCTTCTGTAACGGCTTTTCCTGAGATGGTCAAGCCGGCTAGAATCAGAATGACATTAACAAATTTGAACTTCATCAATTTAATAAATGCCAAATCCAAAATTCCAAAAAGAAGAAACAAAACTCCAATGATAAAAGGCCAGGTGTTTGAATGATGTGCAAAACTGAAATCATTATCCAGGAAGTTGGGGTCCGCTTCTGATTTTCTTGTCTCTAATGCAATGAAATGAATCAGCGATTTGACCTCATCCCTGGAATAGTCGTGCCGAGGCATCGGGAGTTTGTTATACGCTTCATAGAGCCTGGTAGCTGATGTATCGCCGGAGGCAATTACAGAGTCTGAAGTCTGAATGAAATTGATTAGCCACTCCTCAGAATGCCTTGCTTTGACTCCTGCCAGGTCGGGACCGATTAGTTTTCCTTTGCCAATTGTATGGCATCTGGCACACGACTCAAAAAGTTCAACATCAGAACGCATCGAAGGCAGGGCTTTTTGCACATTCGTGTCGCCTGAAAAAGCTGTTTTGTTTTGTGCTTCACAAATTATTAAAGTAAATAAAAGAAATGTTATCAGTGGAATAAAAAATCTCATAGGTATGATTTTTCGCGACCATCTTTATTCGGAACCAAAGATAAGAGTAAATTTTCGATGAATATGACGGTCGTCATTATAAATATTTAAAAAATCCTGAATTTATTTTCAGTCTAAATTACTTACATTGCATGAATCTGTACATGCTTCCTTTATGAGCAATAATTAAAATTGTATCAGTTTGGACAATAATAATACTCCAAGAATATGACATTCGTCATATAATACAGATGAATTTGTTTGGTTGTTGTATAAAAATATCTGTTATTTGTACCATGATATTTTGGAAATGAGTAATATCAGCTGGGGGTATGAACATCATTGAATCAGAGAGAAAATGCAGTAATTGCATTCGATTGAACTGCTTTATCAACAAATACTGTTCTGATGAGTGGAGGCACTTTCTTTCGGAACATAAGATTACTTACCAGGTTGAACCGGGAGAAAAAATATTTTCAAAAGGAGACCAGATAAAAGGAGTTTTTACTGTTTTCTCAGGGTTTATCAAAGTGTACGATTTTGACGGCAAATCAGAATGGATTGTCGATTTGATTACGAAAGAAAATATTTTGGAATGCCGGTCATTGGGCGAACCTGAGAATGTTTATTCAGTAACCGCGGAATCGCTTTCGGAAAGTGAAATTACTTTTTTCCCGGCTGATATTTTCAGGATTGTCCTCGAATCAAATAAAGAGATGATACACTTTATCATTAATTTATTGACTGCGAAATTAAAAAAGGCAGAGATCAGGTACAAGAGTTTTCAAAAAATGCATGCATCAGGCAAGCTAATTTATTCAATAAATGAAATTATTGAGACCTTTGGGATGAAAAAGGAAGACGAGACCCGTTTAAATTTCTCTTTGTCAAGAAAAGATCTGGCTGCACTATCTGCAACAACTTATGAAACCGTAGTCAGAATATTAGGAGATCTGGACGAGCAAAATCACATAAAGATCCAAGGGAAAGAGATTAGGATTCTGGATCTGAATTATTTCGCAGAAAACACGAAAAAACTTATGACATAAACCTATAGATATGATTAAAGAGAAGTATTTTACCAGACAGCTGGGAGAGATTGTTGCCGATGATTTCAGAACAGCAGAAGTATTTAAAAATTATGGGATTGATTTTTGTTGTGGAGGCAAAAAATCTCTTGAACAAGCATGTGCTGAAAAAAATCTAAAGCCTGCGATAGTTGCTGAACAGTTGCAATTTCTTGAGTCTTCCCCCATAAATCCAGGCCAGAATTTCAACGAATGGACATTGGATTTTCTTGCTGATTACATTGAAAATACTCACCATAAATATGTATTAAAAACCCTGCCCGAACTGGTTCTTTATACTCGAAAAATAGCTTCGGTACATGGTGGGCATCATACGGAATTGCTTGAGGTTGCTGAGATATTTGAAGAATTGAACGTTAAACTTTTGCAACATCTTAAAAAAGAAGAAGAGGTTCTCTTCCCTGCCATTAAAGAGGGACTTAAGAATAACTCGCAGCATACCAGAGAGTTAATCCATTCTGAAATAAGTCGAATGAATGAAGAACATGAATATGTCGGAGGTGCAATAGATAGGATTAATGAAATAACAAAGCAGTATAAGGTACCTGATGATGGATGTCATACTTACCATGTAACGTTTAAACTATTGCAACAGTTTGAGGATGATATACATGTTCATGTCCATTTAGAAAATAATATCCTGAATCCTAAGGCTTTGCAGCTTTGAATCCAGGATAAACTGCACATTATTGATTACCCTCCTTTACACTATCATTAACCATCTCAGCACTTGATGCCGGAATTCTTTCTTTCATAGTAGTACCAGTTCAGGGCAAGACACACCAAATAATAGACGGCAAATCCATACATCGCGTATTCCGGTGTTTTGTGCTGGATTTGCTGACCGAATATCTTTGGAATGATAAATGCCCCATAGGCAGCAATTGCAGATGTCCACCCAAGGACCGGACCTGCTAACTCCTTGCTGAATATATAGGGGATACTGCGGAATGTAGATCCATTTCCGATACCGGCTCCAATGAAGAGCAGGAGAAAAAGAATGAAGAAGGGGACCCAATAAACCTCCGGACTAGGACTTTGCCTGGCCTGGATAATAAAGTAAGCCACCCCGATGGCAGAGAGGATCTGAAGCACAGTCGACCATTGAGTAACCCTGGATCCGCTGTTGATCTTGTCAGACAACCATCCTCCTGCAGGCCGGATCACAGCCCCGAGAAACGGTCCAATCCAGGCCCAGGCCAGCGGATTTGGGGCATTAGGATTAACCGCACCGCTGGGCAGATATCCGAATACATCCTGGATGAGCTTTGGAAAGGCTCCTGCGAATCCGATAAACGATCCGAAGGTCATGACATAAAGTACCGTCATGATCCAGTTGTGTTTATTGTTGAATATTTTGAACTGGTTCTGGAGGTTTCCCTTAATCTCGGAAGGTGAAAGAAACTTAAGCAATACCATGGCAAGGCCAATAGTGATAGGTAGTACGATCCACATACTCCATTTCAGGATGACAAGAAGGTACGCTCCAACGGCAGCAGCTACCACACCCAGCAACACCAGGTACAGGGTCCGCATCATCCCCTTCAGGTTGGATGAAAGTCCGGGAGAAGCAGATGACAGGTTATTCATCCCAAAAAAGACTGCAATTGTAGTTATGATTAGCAACGGCACCCAGGTCCACCCTCCATTCTGGATAAATACCAATGCTCCTACAGCTTTGCTTTTTAAAGCGATTTGCATGGGTAATCCTTCGCCTCCGAATGTACCGAAAAGTGCAAATCCCATGGTGATCGGAAGCAGCCACTGCATGACGCTGACACCCAGATTACCTAAACCGGCGTTCAGTCCGAGGGCAGTACCTGCCATCTTCTTTGGGAAGAAAAAGTTGATATTCGACATGGAACTGGCAAAATTCCCCCCTCCAAACCCGGAAGTGGCTGCCAGGATAGCAAAAATAATATAGGGTGTATGTATGTCCTGAAGTGCGATTGCAGTTCCGATTGCAGGAATTAATAATAAAAACGTATTGATGAAGGTTACATTCCTCCCTCCTCCGATGGCTATTAAAAACGAGTTCGGGATGCGTAGGGTTGCTCCTGCAAGACCTGCAATTGCCGGAAGCGAATAGAGCAACGCCTTGTTAGCGTCCATATCAGTTGTAAACATGAAGCCCAGGTTCTCCATTTGCACAATAATGATGCTCCACATCATCCAAACGGAGAATGCGAGAAGCAGCGCTGGAATGGAGATCCAAAGGTTCCGGTTAGCTATCCTTTTTCCGGTTGATTTCCAGAATCCGGGATCTTCAACATTCCAATTGTGAAGGGTTGTCGTCTTCATATAAATTGCATTAATTGATTGTTTGCTTTTTCATGTCAAACCGGTTACTGATTTCCGGAGCTACATTTCTTATCATCCGTGCAATCGTACTTCGCATCCACCATAAACAAACCACTGAAAGGGCAAAAAGGAACATCCAGCTGCTGGTCCATAACCCTGTCCACTCCAGCAGGTACCCGAAAATAATCGGACCAAAGAAACCGCCAAGGCCACCGATAACCCCAACCATCCCTCCAACAACCCCAACACTATCGGGGAAATAATCGGGTATAAATTTGTAAACACCGGCTTTTCCTATTCCCCAGGCTGTTCCGATGATGAAAACAAGGATTGCAAAAATCCACATGTTTGCCTGAAAGTAGATCCGTGTAATGCCTTTTGCCAGTACCTGTTTCTTTTTTACCTGTTCGCCTTCCAGTACAACCGGGTATTGCCATTTGTCTTTTGTAGGGAGAATCAGTGTGCCATACTCTTCAGTACCTGTCTCCAGCTGTTCTTTCAGAATAACAGGATACTCCTTATTTCCAACCCGTATCATCGAGTCTGAGACAAAAGAAACCTCTCCCCCTTTTGATGCCATCACCGATCTTCCGGGTGAGAAAACTTCCATACGCGGAATGCTTAAGAAGAAACAACCGGCAATGGAGATACCGAATACCCAGAGCATCACCTTACGGGCTCCAAAGATATCAGCCATCCAACCTCCCAGTGCACGGATCAATCCTGAAGGCAAGCTAAAAACGGAAGCCAAAAGGCCTGCCACCACCAGAGAAGCAGCATACACATTAACAAAATAGGGTACCAGCCATTGAGAGATTGCTACAAAACAACCAAATACAAGAAAATAATAGAGTCCGAACCGCCACACTTTGCTGCTCTTCAATGGTTGCAACATCTCACGCATTGTCTGGTTCTGAATCGCATGCTTTTTATTTTCAGTAAATACCAGCAGCATGATTCCTGTTAATACGAGTACTCCTGCATATACCTGGGGAAGGACCCTCCAGTGTTCCATTGCATTTCCACCCGTAAACCAGTTCAGAAGAGTTGGTGCAAGAAGCGTGGTAAGTGCAGCACCGGCATTTCCGGCGCCAAAAATTCCCAGCGCCCTGCCCTGCCACTCTTTGGTATACCATACAGAGGTGTTGGCAATACCCACCGCGAAGCCTGTTCCGGCCATCCCAAAGCCCAGGGAGCACAGAAAAAATCCCCAGAAACTGTCTGCATAGGAATAGAGATACATAGGAATGGCACAAAAGAGCAACAATGCGCTAAACACCCATTTCCCTCCGAATTTATCTGTATAGATTCCCATAGGAAGACGGAAGATGGAGCCTGTAAGTATCGGAATCCCAAACAACCATCCAATTTGAACAGCGCTAAAATCGTAAAGGCCGTTGTCGACAAGAAAGGTGATCATCACACCGTTGAAAGTCCATACGGCAAAACAGATTGTGAATGCAAAGGTGTTGAAAAACAACATCCGGTGCGATTTAGCGGTTAATTTATCAACCATTGTCTCTGTAATTATGGATTATGGAAAATTTTCTCCAAAAATAAAAAATATTATTTTATTTAGGTACTGAAATGCTTATTTATAAAGATTTTAATTTATGGAACTAGATAAATTGTATTTTTGTATTCAATATTTGTATGCTCCGAGCTTTCTGATCAATTCCCAGAAAATCATTGAACAGAAGGCCGAAGGGTTGGGCTGGTGACGGTCCAACCTCCCGACGACCTGCGGGTCTGAATTGGAAAGGAGAGATTATGACTGACATTTACCTTTATCTGGCTATAGGTCTTGTTGCTGTTCTATACTCCTCTGTAGGACATGGCGGAGCCAGCGGGTATCTCGCTGTAATGACAATTTATGGACTTGCTCCTGCTGAATTGCGTTCCTCTGCCCTGCTTCTGAATATCATTGTGTCTGGCACCGCTTTCCTCAGTTATTATTTTGCCCGGCCTGTCAACCTAAAAAAATTAATCCCCTTTCTACTTGGATCTGTTCCTGCAGCATTTCTGGGTGGCTTGATTTTAACAGCCACTCCACTCTACAAAATGCTCCTTGGAGGAGTACTGATAATTGCTGTGGTCCGTCTTCTCCTTTCGATCCGTAACAACCATTACGAAACCAGGGAAATACCGTTCCTTCCGGCACTCGTTGCCGGAACCGCGATTGGATTCCTCTCCGGTATCATCGGAATTGGTGGTGGAATACTGCTCTCCCCGTTATTGATCCTGATGCGGTGGACAACTATTAAGGAGTCGGCCTGCCTTTCAGCTGTTTTTATTTTTATTAACTCCATTTCCGGACTTATCGGCGTCTCTGTCACCGGTCTCCATGTCACTTCACTCATGACAATTTGCATCCTGGTTGCTTTTACCGGTGGATTACTTGGATCAACCATGGGCAGCAGGCTTTTCCCGGCAGCGCTGGTGAAATATACTCTGATGATCGTTTTGGTGGTGGCCAGCTTTAAACTCCTTGTTGCATAACCAAATGGGAAATCAAGAGAATACCGGCAAAATTATCCGACCTGTCTTTCCAAACCTGGTTCTGATAAGTGGTTCAGGCAGAGATACCGGCAAAACCAGGCTGAGCTGCATGTTGATCCGGAAATTTAAGGAAAAAGCTCCTGTAGCAGCTATTAAGATCTCTCCCCATAACCACGATTCCGCTTATCCTTTACAAAAGCTTAATTCCAACGAAGGGTTTTCAGTCTGGCAGGAACAAAAAAATTCAGGAAAAGACAGCGGGAAATTCATCGAAGCAGGGGCAGATCCTGTTTTTTATATCGAAACCAGTGATTTACATCTGTATGATGCCTTTACCTATACTGCTGCTTTATTCAGCAGCCGGTTGATCATTTGCGAATCCGGTGGTTTGGCGAGATATGTAAAACCTGGGCTGCTTGTCTATATTCAATCTCCTGATGGACAGCTCAGTGCAAAAAAGGAACAGGTTAAATCCATGGCCGATCTTATTATCTCACCTGAAGATGTCCTCTCCCTTTCCGGAGAACTGGAATCAGATCAGGGAATCTGGAAACTCTCCTGATCTGAAACCCTTGATTTTATTGATATGGGTTTGAAGTGCATTATTGAGATGCAAACACAGGAAATAAGTATCCTTCGGGCTGAGATAGCTGGTCTTAAACAACGATTTGTAGTTGAATTGAAGGGATTCAAATAAATGTAGCTATCTTTGCCATAACAATACTATTTAATATAATGACATAGCAATAAGATAATATTTTAAAGGCGTTAGCTGTTATTATTGTGACGAAACCCAAAACAGCAGGGTGAAATGAAAAAAACAGATGACAAATCAAAATCAACCATTCTGCACGAGAAGGTGGAAGATTTGCTGAAAAAGGTTATAAATAGTAAATGGCTGATCATTTCATTTGCAATTATTGTCCCAATAGTAATTATTGTCATTGGTTTCATTTATTTCCGAAGTCAGGTTGACCTCGTCAGGGAAAGAAAGAACACCGAGTTTGCCGCCATTTCAAAACTAAAGATAGACCAGCTTGTTCAATGGCAAAAAGAACGGAACGGTGATGTGATGTCAGTTTCCCGCTCACCTTTATTGACCAGTGCAGTGGAGCGATTTCTGGTTAATAAAAATAATAACAAACTCAAAGAAACTATCAGTAAACACCTCTCGATTCCTCAAAAAGAATTTGGATATGAAGATATACATCTGACCACCATTAAAGGGGAAATTATTGTATCTGCTGGACTCCAAACAGATCATTTTGATTCGACCACATATAAAAAAATCGTTGAAGCAGTTACGTCACAGTCGATCACCTGGACGAATCTTTATTATAGCAATGATGATAACAAACTTAATTTCGATATCATCGCGCCTATAGTCAATGAAAAAGATACGACGATAGCTGTTCTGGTATTTCATATTGACCCAAACGAGTATTTATATCCACTTATTCAGTCCTTGCCTACCCCCAGCCGAACATCTGAAACCGTGCTGGTCAGGAAAGAAGGTGATAGCGTTGTAGTCCTGAATGAATTAAGACACCGTCAACATACAGCGCTCAGATTAAAAATACCATTAACAGCAAAAGAACTCCCAGCAGTTCAGGCAGTATTAGGTTATACCGGGTTGTGGGACGGACAAGATTATCGCGGGGTTGATGTGGTTGCTTTTATCCAGAAAGTGCCCGTCCTGGATTGGTTTATGGTGACAAAAATTGACAAGGGTGAATTGTATGCCGATTTGTATCGGGAAGGTAAATTTATCATTATCAGGTTTTCTCTCATCCTTCTGTTTGCTGGGGCTGGATTTGCATTTTTTTATAGTCATCGTCAAAGAACCATTTACAAAGAATTATGGAATGCATCAGAAAAACATACAATCACACTTCAAAGTATAGGTGAGGCGGTAATAAGTACTGATAAGAAGGGGATAGTTCAATTTATGAACACGGTTGCCGAACAATTAACGGGCTGGGGTGTAAGTGAGGCAAAAGGGAAGAATCTATTGGAGGTATTCGAAATAATTAATGAAGAAACACGCCTACCAATTAAAAGTGCAGTGGAGAAAGTCATACAGGCAAAAAAACCTATTGGGCTTTCCAATCACACGATATTGATTTCAAAAGATGGCAGAGAATTTTCCATTACCGAATGTGCCTCCCCTATTAAAAATAAAGAGGGTGAAATAATCGGTATTGTTTTGGCATTCAAAGACCAGACTGAAGAAATGGAAGCCCAGAGGAAGATTATTACTTCCGAAGAGCGTTTCAGGCAAATAGCTGAAAATTCCCAGGAATGGATTTGGGAAGTAGATTCAAACGGCTTGTACACTTACTCCAATGAGATAGTTGAACATTTGCTAGGTTATCATCCCGAAGAAATAATTGGCAAGAAATATTTATATGATTTTTTCCTTCCGTCAGAAAGAGAAGAATTGAAGAATGTTGCATTCGAAGTGTTCAAACAAAGACAACCGTTTCGGGACTACATTAATCGTATCACAACTAAAAATGGTGGAACCGTAGTAGTTTCAACAAGCGCGGTTCCCGTACTTGATGACCACGGCAGCCTGCTTGGTTACAGGGGAGCAGATGTGAATATAACCGACCGTTTGCAGGTAGAAGAAGCCCGCAAACTTGAAGAGGTGCGGTTGCAAACACAATTGGAATTGCGTAATATGATTGATGCTTCGCAAGATATTCTTTTTGATTATATGCTGGAAGCCCTTACGAAATCAATCCAAAGCCAGTTTGCATTTATCGGTACATTGGACGAAGGTGAAGCTGTGATGACCATCCACAAGTGGTCAACCGATGCGATGGAGAAATGTGCAATTCAAAACAAGCAAATACAATTTCTCATTTCCGAAGCTGGATTGTGGGGTGAGTGTGTCAGACGGCGAGAACCAATCATTGTCAACTCATATGCCAATGCACAAGATAAAAAAGGGACTCCCGATGGTCACGTCCCGATTGAACGTTTTATGGCAGTTCCCATTTTTGACGGTGGAAAGATTGTGGCAGTGGCTGCCGTCGCCAACAAAGCTTGCGACTACACCGAATCAGATACTACTGCGCTCATTCGTCTGACCAATATGCTTTGGGACATACTCAGACGGAAGTGGAAAGAGGAAGAATTAATTGAAGCAAAAGAACACGCCGAAGAGAGCGACCGTTTGAAATCAGCGTTTCTTTGCAATATAAGTCACGAAATCAGAACACCAATGAATGGTATTCTGGGTTTTGCCCAACTGCTAAGAGAACCAGATTTAACGGGGGAAGAACAGCAACAGTATCTCGGAATTATGGAGAAGAGTGGCGCTCGAATGCTCAACATCATCACCGCAATTGTCAGTATCTCTAAAATAGAATCGGGACAAATGGAAATTTCTATTTCTGACACGAATGTGAACGAACAAATTGAATTCGTTTATAACTTCTTTAAACCAGATGTTGAGCAAAACGGGATGCAGCTTATTGCTAAAAAAGCCCTGCCGTTAAAAGAAGCTATCATTAAATCAGACCGAGAGAAAATCTATTCCATACTGATCAGTCTTGTAAGTAATGCCACAAAATTCACACACTCAGGCTCCATTGAGTTTGGATATAAGAAAAAAGACAAATTCCTTGAATTTTTTGTGAAAGACACGGGTATTGGCATTGCTGATGAAAAGAAAGGGATCATTTTTGAACGGTTCAGGCAAGGCAGTGAATCAATGACCCGAAATTATGAGGGTGCTGGGTTGGGATTATCCATCGCGAAAGCCTATGTTGAAATGCTGGGAGGGAAAATTTGGGTAGAAAGCGAGCTTGGGAAGGGTTCAACATTCTATTTCACAATCCCCTACAACGCAGAAGCTGAGAAGAAAGCCATCCCTAAAGAACCTGTTTTGGCGGGGGATAAAGATGATATAATTAAAAACCTGAAAATATTAATCGTAGAAGATGATGAAGCATCGGAATTGTTCCTGTCCACCGCACTCAAGATGCCTGAAGAAGCAGTATTCATAGCAATAAATGGAATTGAAGCTGTTGAGATTTGCAGCAACAACCCCGACATTGATTTGGTTCTGATGGATATGAGAATGCCCGAGATGGATGGATACGAAGCCACCCAACAAATCCGGGAATTTAACAAAGATGTAATAATCATTGCACAAACAGCCTTCGGGCTTTCAGGTGACAGACAAAAGGCAATGGATGCAGGTTGCACTGATTATATTTCAAAACCTGTTGATATTACGTTGTTGAAGGCGTTAATCAGAAAGCATAGCAAGAAACAGGCGTAAAATTGCTGATCCTCCTTCTGGCTTAATTGCGAAATTGAATGAAGATACTATTGATTCCCAACACTGAAAACAGGAGGAACAATTTAAAGCCCTGGCCGATCTGGTGATCACATCTGAGGATCTCCCGCAATATAGGGGAACACCATTATGAGGTTGCTTTGTAACCTGGGATAGCTAATGGTTTTCGTTACGAGGTTGCTTCACCTCCGCCTGCGGCTTCGGTTCGCAATGACGTGGCGCTCCTTTAATGAAGGAGGATTGCTTCGGCACGCTAAAGCGTGCCTCGCAATTTTTTCAACAGAGATATAACCTTTTATCGTTTTGCCTGATTAATGCCATAGTAAACAGGTAATAGTAACACTTAAATATTTATTATGGCAACAAATGAGATCTACTATGTGTATATCATGACCAACACATACAATACAGTATTGTATACCGGGGTGACAAATGACCTTGACCGGAGGTTAAGGGAACATCGTAATCGCGTTAATCCATATTCATTCACCACCAGATATAACATCCACAAACTGGTGTGGTATGAAATATACTAATCCATTGAAGATGCGATTGCAAGAGAAAAGCAGATCAAAGGCGGTTCAAGAAAGAAAAAGATTGCATTGATCGAAAAAAGGAACAAAGATTGGCGTAATCTTCAACCTATTTGATTTGAAATTGCGAGGTACGCTTTAGCGTGCCGAAGCAATCCTCCTTCATTAAAGGAGCGCCACGTCATTGCGAACCGAAGCCGCAGGCGGAGGTGAAGCAACCTCGACCTGGGAAACCCCTTACTAAGAGAAAGTGAAGCAACCTCGTACTGGCCCAAAACCCGCCCTCATTTCAATAGGAAACAAATGCATTTGAGGTCGCTGGCAAGCAAAAAACTAGTGGAAAAATCCCTTTTAAACTGCTAGGGTGTCCCAACGCTGAAAACAGGAGGAACAATTTAAAGCCCTGGCCGATCTGGTGATCACATCTGAGGATATCCCCGCCCTATCCGGAGAACTGGA